>ERZ780185.365-NODE-365-length-29784-cov-1.695516_pt1 | contig 29784 bp, 15 predicted proteins | sample MGYA00511365_ERZ780185 | MGnify/ENA primary metagenome ERZ780185 (study PRJEB29588, sample SAMEA2151606) | human gut metagenome | biome: human gut; feature: human-associated habitat; material: faeces | place: Denmark | collected 2008/2010 ...
GGTGTTGTGATTTCTGAAGAAGATGGGCAGCCAGTTATTGGAGCCTCTGTATTGGTAAAAGGTACTCAACTTGGTACTATTACCGGTGTAGATGGTGATTTTACTTTATCGAACGTACCAAGTTCTGCGAAAACGCTTCAGATTACGTATATTGGTATGCAAGCACAGGACGTTGCAATAAAACCGAATGTAAAGGTTATTATGAAGTCGGATACTGAAATGCTGGATGAAGTAATGGTCATAGCCTATGGTACCACAAAGAAAGAGTCTTTTACTGGTTCTGCGGAAGTTATCAAGTCTGAGAAGTTGAAAGAAAGACCAGTTGCAAACGTTACGAAAGCATTGGACGGTATGGTTGCCGGTGTGCAAACTACTTCAGGTTCAGGGCAGCCGGGATCAGGCTCTTCTGTAGTAGTCCGTGGTTATGGCTCTATCAATTCATCACAATCACCGTTGTATGTAGTGGATGGTGTTCCCTATGATGGTAACATTTCAGCAATCAATCCTAATGACATTGAAACGATGACAGTTCTTAAAGACGCTTCTGCTGGTGCTCTTTATGGTTCTCGTGGTGCAAATGGTGTGATTATGATTACTACCAAAAAAGGTAATTCCGGTAAGGTAAAAGTGAACTTGAAAGCAAATTGGGGTGTTTCCTCACGTGCTATTCCACGTTATGAAACGATGGACGAAGCCGGTTATTTAGAAACAATCTTCCAGTCATATAAGAATAATCAGATTATCAACGGTGGAGTTTCTCCGGAGTTGGCAGGTGTTGCTGCATTAGAGGCTATGAAAAGTGGATCCACTGCTATGCTAGGCCAGAACGAACAGTATAACCCTTTTAATTATAGTATTACAGAACTGATCGATCCTGTGACAGGAAAAGTACGTAGTGATGCCAAATTAAGATATAGTGAAGACTGGATGGATGAAGCTTTAAAAAGCAATCCTTTACGTCAAGAGTATGTTGCTTCGTTCAGTGGTGGAAGCGACAAAACCAAATATATGTTTTCTTTAGGCTATCTTGATGAAGAAGGTCTGTTAAAGACAACAAAATTCAATCGGTATAATGGACGTTTGAATATAGATTCTGAAGTTACAAACTGGTTAAAAGCCGGAATGAGCGCCAACTACTCTCGCAATGAGAGCAATACAGCTGTTGAAAATTCATCTGGTTCATCCAATGTTTGGTACAGTGCACAATTAATGGCTCCTATTTTCCCTGTCTTTGAGAAAGATGCCAATGGTGCTACGATTTATGACAATTTGGGAAATGCCGTTTTTGACTATGGTAAAAACAGACCGGCCGGTGCCAGTTCAGAGTGGAACACAATTGCTACCTTATATGATGATATGTATTCTACTCAAAGCGATAACTTGAGTGGACGTGTATATGCGGAATTAGGTGATTTGAAAAATACATTCTTGCAAGGATTGAAATTCTCGGTTAATTATGGCTTTGACTTAATCAATTCAGCCGGAGCAACTTATTATAATCCATACAACGGCAACTCTGTAGCCGTAAAAGGTACTATACAGAAAGCTACTGCACGTACATTCAGCTATACTTTCAATCAATTGTTGACATACGACAGAAAGTTCGGTGATCATCATTTTGAAGCTTTGGTTGGACATGAATTTTATAAATACAGATATGATTATTTGTCAGCAACCAAGACGGGATTCCCATTTGGTGGACTTTATGAACTGGATGCAGCTACAACGATTACAGGAGCATCTTCTTATCAGAACAATTATGCAGTTCAATCTGTGTTATCACGTTTGAATTATGACTTTGCTGATAAGTATTACCTTTCTGCCAGTTTCCGTACCGATGGTTCTTCTCGTTTCTATAAGGATAACCGTTGGGGTAAATTCTGGTCGGTCGGTGGTAACTGGCGTATCTCTCACGAATCTTTCATGAGTGACATTACTTGGATTAATAATCTGTCATTAAAAGCCAGCTACGGTGTACAGGGTAATGATGCCATATTAAATGGTACCAAACAGAATTTTTATGCTTGGCAGTCATTTTATGATTTGGGTTATGCAAACTCGTCGATGAGCGGTGCGGCCGTAACTTCCTTGGAAAATAAAGAATTGAAATGGGAGAAAAATGCTAACCTGAATATTGGTATTGAAGCAAAATTGTTTGATCGTGTTTCTGCTACTATCGAATGGTATCAACGTAAGACGACAGATATGTTAATGTCATTCCCAATGGCAACTTCACTCGGTTTTGATGGCTACAACAAGAACGTTGGTAGTATGCGTAATACAGGTATTGACCTCACATTGGGAGTTGATATCTTTAAAGATACTCCGTTTACCTGGAACTTAACACTCCTTGGCTCTACGATTAAGAATAAGGTTTTGCAGCTGGCAGATAAACCGGAAATCATTTCCGGATCTTATATCATTCGCGAAGGTGAGACTTTATATTCATTCTATACAGCAACTGCCGCTGGCGTTGACCCCGCAACTGGAGAACAACTGTATTGGGCATGGGATACCGATGAAAACGGAGTTAAGGGCAAAAAGTATATAACTAACGATATGGCCAAGGCTACTGCATGCAAAGAAATTCAGGGTAGCCGTATTCCCGATTTATATGGTTCCATTAATAATACATTCAAATATAAAGGATTTGATTTGAGTATCCTTTGTACATATTCTATTGGTGGTAAAGTATTGGATGGTATTTATAATACCTTATTATATGGCAATTATGTAGGACAGGCAAAGAGTAAAATGCTGGAACGTGCATGGAAAAATCCGGGCGATATCACAGATATTCCACGTATTGAAATCGGAAAGAGTTACATTGTTACTGATAACAGTTTGATTGACGCTTCCTATTTTGCTATTAAAAATATTGCTTTAGGATATTCTCTACCTTCAAAGTGGATGAAATCTATCGGATTCGATTCTGCACGCCTGACTGCAACGGCAGACAATGTTGTGTTGTTCAATCACCTGAAAGGTATGGACCCTCAATATAACTTCACTGGGGGAACGGATTTTGGTTACGTACCTGTCAGAACAATTTCATTCGGAATTGATATCACTTTCTAAACCTGATTAAATAATATAAAAGATGAAAAAAGTATTATATATATTTTCTTTAATCGGCCTTCTTGCATGCAGCTCATGTGCCGATGAATTGAATACGGAACCGACTGACAAGGTATCAGGTTCTACGATATTTGCAGATGCAAGTAGCGCAGAAACTGCTATAAATGGTGTATACCGTATGTTATATGTAGCAGGGTGGAGTTCGAACTGGGGCTCAGAAAACTGCGGACAGACAGCTATCCAATTGCTTGGAGATCTGATGGCTGAAGATCATTTAATGAAAGAGCAGGGACAAGGCTGGTTTTATGAAGATTATCGTTTGAATGTTCATGGAGACTATTCAAATAAAGCTGGACGTCCTTATTCTATTTGGAACTTCTATTATACTATCGTTAGTAATGTAAATTATATCATTGCTTCAGAAAACACAATGGGAGGTGATCCGGAACTTAAGAACAGCGTTGTAGGGCAGGCCTATGCCATGCGTGCTTTTGCTTATTACTATCTGATACAATTGTACCAACAAACGTATAAAGGACATGAGGATGCACCCGGTGTACCTTTGTATACAGGGGCAACGGTTGCCGGTTCGGAGGGAAGCCCTCGTGGAACCGTTCAGGGAGTTTATACTCAAATCAATTCTGATATAGAAAAAGCTATTGATCTGTTAGGAAGTATCAGTAATAAAGTGCAAACGCATGTATCTCATATAGATTACTATGTAGCTAATGGCATAAAAGCCCGTATCTGCCTTACTCAACATGACTATGCAGGTGCTGCGACGGCAGCTGCTGAAGCCTTAAAGAAACCTTCATTGAAAGTTGCCACTATAGCCGAATTGGGCGGGAATAATAGTGTAAAAACAGCAGATGTTTTATGGGGAATGGAAATTATAGCCGATCAGTCCAGTGGTTTTGCAAGTTTCTTCTCGCATATGGATGCTGATGCACCGGGTATGTATGCTTCTAAAGCACGCCAATGCATAAGCACAGGGTTGTATAAACTGATTTCTGATACAGATGAGCGTAAAACAGCGTGGTTCCGTGGGGCCATTCCTTCTGACGAAGAAAAGACAGCGTCATCTTATACGAGTTACTGCCAAATTAAGTTTAAAATGGCAGATTACACAACCCGTACAGGTGATTACTTACTTATGAGAGCAGAAGAGATGATATTAATAAAGGCTGAAGCCGAATGTCATCAGAAAGAATATGGTGCTGCCCGTACCACAATAAAAACTTTAGGAAATGCGAGAGATAGTAAGTTTGAGGAGCGTTTAGCTGCCCGTACAGATGCAAATACTTATAATTCTGACACTAATGCTCCTTTGGAAACATTAATGGATGAGATTTTATTCCAACGTCGTGTGGAACTTTGGGGTGAAGTGGGACGTATCTTCGATATGCAGCGTTTAGGTTTGGGGTATAATCGTAATTATGAAGGCTCCAATCATACAGAGAAGGTAACGACAAAGAACACTAATGCCGCTTCTCCATTATTTATCCTTCCTCTGCCGCAGTCTGAAATAGATGGTAATGAGAATATTACCTCTGCGGATCAGAATCCTATAGTTCAATAATTTATAAACCTATATAATGAAGGAAAATATGAAACTATATACAATAAAGAAATATGCTGCTATATTGCTCTGTTTGGCAGCTTTTACCTCCTGCGATACAGATGCAGAAGGTACGAAATATGGTGTAAACGGAGTTGAAGCAGCTTTTGCATCTACTCAAATGAATGTGGAAGTAGGTGCTGAAGACAATGGTATTATACGGGTTCCCGTGTATCGTGGAAATACAGATGCAGAGGCTTCAGTCGGCATTAGCATGGATGAAGCTACAGTAGAAGAAGGTGTATTCACCTTGAAAAGTTCCAATATAGCCTTTGCAAAAGGCGAAGCAGTGGGGTACGCAGAATTAGTTTTCGGTTCTATAGATGACTTGAGCGCTACTGGTAAATATGAGATTGTACTGACCATAGATGACAAGGATGCATTGTCGCCTTCTAAATCCGGTGAAATAACTGTAACTGCCCAGAGAAAGTTGACATGGGAGGATTACGGAACCGGGATATATACTTCAGAACTTTTCGGCCAGGCATGGGAACAGCCCATATTGAAAGCTAAAGAAGGTAATATATACAAGTTGCCGGATTGTATAACAGAAGGATATCCCATGGTCTTTACATTGAGTGAAGATGGCCAAACTCTGGTTAATTGGGACTTACAAGCTACTGGATATAAACATGCTACTTATGGAATGGTGTATTTCACTCCTACCGACATGCAACGTCAAGGCAATAAGTTGCTATTCGCAATGCGTGGAGCTGTTGCTGTAGAAGGCGGGTATGGAATTCTATACAGTGGCTTTACAGAAACATTAGAATTACCGGAATAATTGTTTCCTACTACTGTTATTTGGGAAATAAGTTTGTAACAGAGTATATCTGATACAAAAGATATGAATAAGGCTACCTCATTTTTTTGAGGTAGCCTTTTTATAAATTGTACTATTTAGTTTTCGCCTTTCTGTTTTTCTTGTCTCTTGTTCTTTAAATATGAATTTAGCGAAAAAGTGAATGATGACTTTTAGTTGAAAAATATAGACTTCCAATTATATTTACCTCTACGTGTGAACCGCTGATCATTATTGATTTCCAATTATGTATTATTTTGTACATTCATGCAGTGAATTAAACGCACAGTAATCATTTGATAGTTCATTTACGCCTTGACAAGAACAATATATTACTGAATTTCAATATAATATCTTCTAAATATGGGGTAATACTGGTAGACTTTAATTAATTCAGGTATATATAAAATGTTTATATTCAAATAATTACAAAATTGGAAGTACGTAATATTTAGTCCTTTAATATATATTAATTGATTGATTTCTAGTAAAATAAACACTGCATTAGTACTGCGAAAACATTGGAGATATCTTACATTGGTATGAAAAAAGAAGAAGTAGGCATTAAGTCTCATTTGAAGATAACAATGAAGACTGATAGCGAAATACTTCAAGAAGTTGTTGTTACCGGTATGCAACGTATGGATAAGCGCTTATTTACCGGAGCAGCAACAAAATTGTCTGCAGATAATGTGAAAATGGACGGTATGGCAGAAATAAGCCGTGCTTTAGAAGGACGAGCTGCCGGTGTATCTGTACAGAACGTATCCGGTACTTTTGGTACAGCACCTAAAATTCGCGTGCGTGGTGCTACTTCTATCTATGGTAGTTCGAAGCCATTATGGGTGGTAGATGGTGTCATCATGGAAGACGTGACGGAAGTAGGTGCTGACGATTTGTCTTCAGGAGATGCTGTTACATTGATCAGTTCCGCTATAGCTGGATTAAATGCAGATGATATTGAAAGTTTCCAAATCTTGAAGGATGGTTCTGCTACTTCTATTTATGGAGCACGCGCTATGGCGGGTGTGATTGTTGTAACGACTAAGAAAGGTAAAGCTGGTAGTAACAAAATCAGTTATACAGGAGAATTCACAATGCGTATGAAGCCTAACTATAGAAACTTCAATATCATGGATTCTCAGGAACAAATGGACGTGTACAAAACAATGGCCAGTAATGGCTATCTAAACTTTTCTGACGTGTATCGTGCTTCTGATAGTGGTGTATACGGTAAGATGTATCACCTTATCAATGATTACTCTAACGGTAAATTTGGTTTGGCTAATACACCAGAGGCAATAAATGGTTACCTACAGCAGGCTGAATACAGAAATACTGATTGGTTTGATATCCTATTTAATAATAGCATCTCGCAGAATCATGCTATCAGCATGTCCAGTGGTACTGAGAAAGCTTCGTATTACACCTCTCTTAGTGCGATGAGCGATCCGGGATGGACCAAGCAAAGCTCTGTTCAGCGCTATACTGCCAATATCAATGCTTTATATAATATTTCGCAACAAGTTTCTTTGAACTTAATTGGAAGCACTTCTTATCGTAAACAAAAGGCTCCCGGAACATTAAGTTCCAGCATAGACGTAGTAAGTGGTGAGGTTAGACGTGACTTTGATATCAATCCGTATTCTTATGCATTGAACACTTCACGCGCTCTTGATCCAAATGAATACTATGTTCGTAACTATGCTCCATTCAACATTCTTCATGAATTGGATAATAATAACATGGACTTGAATGTAGTAGATTTAAAATTTCAAGGTGAATTGAAATGGAAGCCATTCAAAAAAGTGGAATTGTCAGCTCTGGGTGCTTATAAACATTCTTCTACAACGCAATCTCACAGTATTACCGATTATTCAAATCAGGCATGGGCTTATCGCGCCATGGATGATGCTACCATGAGAGATGCTAACCCATGGTTGTATACAGACCCAGATGTTGCCAATTCATTACCGCTGTCTGTATTGCCAGTTGGTGGTTTCTATCGAGAAACCAATTATGGAAAGAACAGTTATGACTTCCGTGGCACTATCAGCTATAATGATGTTTTTGCAGAAGATCATGTAATCAACCTCTTTGGTGGTATGCAGTTGACTGCAACTGATAGAAGCAAGACTTGGTTCAATGGTGTAGGTATGCAATATGATATGGGTATGTTGCCTTCTTATGAATATTTGTTCTTCAAACAAGGAAAAGAAGAAAACTCTCAGTACTATACAGTTGAAGAGACCCGTTCTCGTGAAGTAGCCTTCTTTGCAACTGGTACTTACTCATACAAAGGTCGATATACTGTAAACGGTACAGTGCGTTATGAAGGTTCAAATAAATTAGGTAAGAGCCGTTCTTCACGCTGGTTACCTACATGGAACGTTTCGGGTGCATGGAACATGCATGAGGAAGCTTTCTTTGAAGATCTTACCCCTACCTTATCCAACTTGACACTAAGAGCGTCCTACTCTTTAACAGCTGATCGTGGTCCGGCTAATGTTACCAATTCACGTGTGGTAATCCAGTCATATAATCCTTATCGACCATTTGCCAGTGTATCTGAGTCAGGTCTGGAAATATACGATTTGGAAAACAGTGAACTCACCTACGAAAAGAAACACGAAATAAACCTTGGTGCAGATATCGGTTTTATTAATAATCGCATTAACTTGGTGTTTGACTGGTATAGACGCAATAACTATGATCTGATCGGTATTATCAACACAATGGGTGTAGGAGGGCAGATTGCCAAATATGCAAATGTCGCAAGTATGCGTTCGCATGGTGTCGAATTCACCCTTTCTACCCGCAACATTGCGACTAAGGATTTCAAGTGGAATACCGATTTTATAATCTCTCATGCAAAGAACACAGTTACGGAGTTATACTCAAACTCACGTGTGATTGACATGATTTCAGGATCAGGATTTGCACAGCAAGGTTATCCGGTACGTTCACTGTTCTCTATGGACTTCAAGGGATTGAATGAAGATGGTGTACCGACTTTCATCAATGAGAAAGGTGTATTGACTACAAGTGACATCAACTTCCAAGAACGTAATAATAAAGATCATCTAGTTTATGAAGGTCCTACAGATCCTACTATTACAGGAAGTTTTGGTAATGTGTTTAGTTATAAAGGCTTCAAGTTGAATGCCTTTATTACTTACTCTTTTGGCAATGTAGTACGCCTGGATCCTGTTTTCAGCAATAAATATTCTGATTTGGACGCTATGCCTAAAGAATTTAAAAATCGCTGGACTGTTACAGGTGATGAAAACAGAACCAATGTCCCTGTCATTGCAGATAGACGCATGAATCAGCAAGATCAATATTTGAGTCGTGCATATAATGCATACAACTATTCTACTGCCCGTATAGCTAAGGGAGACTTCATTAGAATGAAAGAAATATCATTGTCTTATGATTTCCCGAAATCATGGATCAGTCATTTGAAGTTGAGTGACCTGTCTTTAAAATTGCAGGCAACCAATCTTTTCCTGATTTATTCTGATGACAAACTGAACGGACAAGATCCGGAATTCTTCAATACAGGTGGTGTTGCAGCTCCGGTACCCAAGCAGTTTACATTAACATTAAGAATGGGAATTTAAATATTAAAATCTTAGAAACATGAAAAAGATAAATATACTATATTCAGCTATAACGGCTGCTTTTATGCTCTCATCATGTAGTGACTTTCTGGACACTATGCCGGATAACAGAGCAGAAATAGATACCGAAGCTAAAATCACTTCTTTGCTGGTTTCAGCCTATCCTACTGCTTACCCGATCATGATGGCTGAAATGGCATCAGATAATGCTATGGATAACGGTTCTTTATATTCTGTTGAAAGCCAGTCACAAGAAGATGCATATTTGTGGCAAGACATTGTTACCGATACGGATGGAGATGCTCCTCAAGGAATCTGGGATGCATGCTACATGGCAATCGCTTCGGCTAATCATGCCCTACAGGCTATTGAACAAATGGGGAATCCAAGCAGTTTGTCTGCCCAGAGAGGCGAAGCTTTGATCTGCCGTGCTTATGGCCACTTTGTATTGGCTACTACTTTTTGCGAAGCATACAACTATGAAACAGCAGGCAATAAATTGGGTATTCCTTATTCAATTACACCTGAAGCAGAAGTTGCTCCTCACTATGTAAGAGGTACATTGGCAGAAACTTATTCTAAAATAGCAGCAGATATCGAAGAGGGACTTCCACTAATCAATGACAATCTGTATTCCGTACCCAAATATCACTTCAACAGAAAGGCTGCACATGCATTCGCAGCTCGCTTCTATCTGTATTATTTACAAGCAGATAAATCAAACTACGAAAAGGTAATAGAATATGCAAGTGTGGTATTGGGAACTGTACCTTCTAAAGTGTTACGTACTTATGATGCCGACTTTGGCACATTATCTAATCCTACGAATGTAGGAGACGCATTTATCGCGGCAAAGTCTCCCGCCAACTTGCTGATTACTCCAATAAATAGTTCATGGCCTTACATTTATGGGCCTTATAGTATGTCACAACGTTATGGGCAAGCCAAGGAAATTTGTGATAATGAAAATCTTCGTGCTGATGGCATTTGGGGCACTGCTGCAAACCTAGTGGCTGCAAATACAATTTGGAACCCGCAGGAGAAAATGCCTTTCCCTAAATTAGCTATGTATTTCGAATATACAGACAAGGTAAATGGAATCGGTTATCGTCATGCGGTCATAGTACCCTTTACAACCAATGAGACTTTGCTTTGCCGTGCCGAAGCATACATCATGAAAGCACAACCTGAGTATGGGAAGGCAGTGTCGGATATCAATGATTGGCTGACTTCAGTTTGTTATGTAGGTAAAGCCCCTGTCGTTACAGAGGATGATATCAATACTTTTTATAAAAATATAGAATACACACCGATTCCTATAGAAAGCGCTGCACAGCGTACTGTAAAAAAAGAGCTGAATCCGATTATTCAATTTGTTGATGAGAAACAAGAGAACCTGATTCACTGTATTCTTCATCTCCGTAGAATAGAAACGATTCATGAAGGTCTGCGTTGGTATGACATCAAACGTTACGGTATTGAGATTTCACATAATAGAGAGGGGCTAAGTCCTGATATACTGACTAAAAATGACCTCAGAAGAGCATTCCAATTACCTCAGGACGTAATTAATGCAGGTTTGGACGCTAATCCCAGAAACTAATAAAAAATAAGAGTATGAAAAAGATAAAAGTATTTATATTATTAGCTTTAGCATTGGCCGCAGTGTCTTGCAGTGAAGAAGACTTGGATTCCAAAAGCATTTTTGATACGTCTTCTCCGGAACGCAATGCTTTTGAAACATGGATTTTGAATAACTATACCGAACCATACAATATTGATCTGAAGTACAGATTTGAGGACATAGAATCAGATATGAAGTACAATGTGACACCGGCTGCTTATGATAAATCGGTGGCGTTGGCTAAATTAGTGAAATATTTGTGGATTGAAGCTTATGAAGAGCTGGTAGGTCAAGAATTCGTAGCGACTTACTGTCCTAAAGTATTGCATTTTGTCGGTTCACCGGAATATGAGAAGTCGGGTGGATCCATGGTATTGGGAACAGCAGAAGGTGGTCTGAAGATCACGCTCTTCAATGTTAACGGTCTGAATCCGGAAAATCCGGATGCTGAAATACTAAATGAGTGGTATTTCAAAACTATGCACCATGAATTTGCACATATCTTGCACCAGACAAAAAATTATTCTACGGATTTCAATACAATATCCGCTGGTAAGTATACCGGACCGGGCTGGATGAATATTACGGACCAAGAGGCCAGACAAATGGGCTTTGTCTCCAACTATGCCAGTACGGAAACTCAGGAAGATTTTGTAGAGACAATAGCTATTTATGTGACTTACACCAAAGCACAATGGCAAAATATCTTGAATGAAGCCGGCGAGGCAGGTGCTGCTATCATCCTTCAGAAATTTGAGATGGTGAAAGAATATCTGGCGGAATCTTGGGGAATTGATATAGATATGCTGCATAACATTGTCCAAGAGCGTGAAGAAAATATTGGTGATCTGGATTTAGGAACCCTTTAATATTGAAAATAGAATATGAAAAAATATATTTATCTCTTTTTCTTGACCTTTTCTTTTCTTTTTGTAGCATGTTCACCGGAAGCGGAAGATATTTTTGGTGAAAACGCAGCAACCAGAATAGAAGAGAGATTGGCAGCGGACAAGGCTGTATTGGTTGGAGCTCAGAACGGCTGGTTGATGGAATATTATCCGGCAAGTGGACAAATCTATGGTGGTTATAATGTATTGGCTTTCTTCGGTGAAGATGGTAAGGTGACGGTATCTGCAGACATTACAGGTGATGCTACAGCCAAAGCTACAAGTACTTACAGAATGAAAGAGCAAGCAGGCCCCACATTGAGTTTTGATACTTATAATGAAATTTTCCATATATTCTCTGACCCTAAAAATGACCTGGGGATAGGTACGGCTGGAAAAGGGATGGAAGGTGATTATGAATTCACTATAATGGAAGCAACTGCCGAAAAAGTGGTGCTGAAGGGGAAAAAAACAGGAAATAAAATTATTATGACTCCATTCAATGAAAGCTGGGAGGACTACCTGAACAGCATTATTGAAATGGATGGAAAGATATCAAGACTCGCCCAGTTCACCTATACTGATGGAGGTTTTACTGCCTCAGTGAAACAATCTTATCGGACTTTCACTGTTACATATCAGGAAAATGGAGAAGATAAGAATGTAACAGTTCCATATATAATGACTCCTACAGGATTAAGATTTATGACGGCACTGGAATTGAATGAAAAAAAAATAGAGACCTTGGAATTTGAAGATGTAGGAGATGACGGACAGCTTGTATCAGGAGAAGTTGTCTTGACACCTAAATTCCCCTTGGCTTATTTCCTCATTAATGGCGAATGGTTCTTCTCATATAAAAATATGGGTGAATTGGGACAACTTTATTGGGCAGCCGTTAAGAGGCAGGCTTTGGATCCTAATGGTATAAATTTGAATATGGCATTTCTTACCCCCTATTCAAGTTCTCAAATGGCGTTCTATTGGATGTGTGAAGGATTTAATGATGGCTATTTATTCTTTAATGTAACAACATTGGGGGATAATCAAGTCAAAATTGTTTTTGCTTTGAGTGGTAATCAGGTCGGAATAGATTTCTACCAACAACTGGGGTGGAATCTTATGATTTACCCGTTCTCTAAAGGAACAACGGGAGTGACATTTAATTTATCAGCAGATGATGAAAAGAATCCTTCTGTCATAACAATGACTGATACGTCTGATCCTTCAAATGTTATTAAAGTGTTTAAAGAAGCTATTTCTGACCCATTTGATAATTAAGATAATCATCTTTGAACTTTTGGTTCATTGAGTTTTTAAATAAAGTGTTGAAGCAGGTATGTCGTGAGATACACCTGCTTTTTCTCATATTTATAAATTAATATAATATGTTTTTCTTTCATCATTTAACTGACTCAGGATTATGAGATTTTTTAGAATATGTATTTATATGTAGTAAATAAATAATCTTATATTATCAAGTTTAACTCTTCACTTCCTAAGTTATAGCACATAAGAATAAATATTGAGCTTATGTAAGTAGGATACAGGTAAATAAGAATACTCTGTTATTCGTTTTTTTGCCTAAAAAATCATTTGTTATTTATAAAAGTAAGACTATATGTATTCAACTTTGCTAGATATACTATTTTGTACATAAAAAGAGACATAATAAAATGCTTTTCATTTATATATTAGCTATAAATAGTTTTTTAATAAAAAATCATTTATTTCATACATTCATGTCTTGTCAGAAACTCATGGTAGCCATTTTAGAACTATTTATTTTAACCATAATAGTTGTATTATCTTTATTATCACGTATATATGGATGAAAATAGGATGAATAGGGTAGATACAGATATATCTTACTGTTTTTATATCACATATTATCAGATATTTAGCTACTTATTGTTATCTATAATATAGTTCTATTCTTGAAAATACAAGTCTGATAATCAATAATATATTACGTACTAAGTTCTGCGAAAACATTGCAAGTCTCTTACATTGGTATGCAAACTCAAGAAGTAGCCATTAAAACTACTTTAAAGATTGTAATGAAAGCCGACGCACAACAGCTTGAAGAAGTTATGGTAGTTGCGTATGGTACAGCTAAGAAATCTTCGTTCACTGGAGCTGCAAGTAACGTGAATGCAGAGAAAGCATTGAAAGACATTCCTGTAACTACATTTGAACAGGCATTGCAAGGTAGTGCTCCAGGTGTAACCGTGAATCAAAGTAGTGGCCAACCGGGAGCTGGCTTAAGTATACGTGTTCGTGGTACAGGTTCTATGAATGCTTCAAATAATCCACTTTATGTTATAGATGGTGTCCCTGTCATCTCAGGTGATATCGCTGTATCTGGTGTTAGTGGTGACAGTAAAGCATATAATGTAATGGCATCGATTAATCCTGATGATATTGAATCCATCACGGTGCTGAAGGATGCAGCTGCTGCCTCTTTGTATGGTTCGCGTGCTGCCAATGGTGTTATCTTGATTACGACCAAAAGAGGAAAAGAAGGAAAAACAAGCGTAAATTTTAAAGCTAGTTTTGGTTTTTCAGACTGGGCGGTGAATAATCATCCGAAAGTGAATGGGGAACAAGCACATGAACTGGTTTACGAAGCCGGATATAACGAAGCAGTTATTTATGGCGGTTATGATGATGCCAATGCAAAAGCTTATGCGCAAGAACTGGCCGATTCTTATGCTCCTCTACTCGATAAATATTCTAATTGGGAAGATGTACTTTTCAGAGATCACGGATTCAGTCAGAATTATGAGTTCTCTGCTCAGGGGGGAAATGAGAAAAATAAGTTTTATGCTTCCCTTGCTTATAAAGATGAACAGGGTAAGGCTATTCATACTGGTATCGAAGGCTTTACCGGTCGCTTGAATGTTAGCCATAAATCATCAGATAATAAGTTGGAATTCGGTGCTAATGTGACATTCTCCAAGCAATTTTCAAGAATGGCAGATGAAGGAAGTTCATACGCTAATCCCTACTTTTTGGTAAATTGGGTATGTATGCCGAATATCCCTATTTATAATGAAGATGGTTCTTATTACAATGATTTTCCCTTCCCGCAGTTAGGAATGATGAATCCGCTTGAAAATATGGGATTGGAAAGGAATACTTCGGATGTGTTCAGAAGTGCCAACTCCTTATGGGCACAATATCAATTTATTGAGGGCTTAACCTTGAAAGAAACTGTTAGCTATGATTTCATTCTCAATAATTCAGAAACATGGTGGCCAAGCAATTCCCAAAATGGATCAAATGCGGGTAAGAACGGTTTGATGATTAAGATTCCATATCAGTTTCAGAATCTTTATTCTTCCACTGTATTAAACTACAATCATTCATTTGGTGGTTTGCATAACCTAGATGCTTTGATTGGATGGGATATAGATATGCGTCATACGCAAATGGTTCAAGCTGTAAACCAAAATTATCCAACAGATAAATTACCGGAAATGGGGAATGCTTCAGATCCTCAAACCGCTTATTCTGGCCATAGCGATGACCGTATGTTATCATTCCTCTCTCGTATTAATTATGATTATGATAGCAAATATTATGTTTCTGCTAATTATCGACGTGATGGAAGTTCCCGTTTGGGCGAAAATCAACGTTGGGCCGACTTTTGGTCTGTGTCTGCCGCTTGGAGAATCAGCAAAGAGGCATTTATGGAGAATCTTGCTTATATCAATGACTTGAAAATCCGTGCATCTTATGGTGTTAATGGTACATTACCCAATAGTCTGACCGGCCACATGCAGCTCATCGGATATGGTTATAACTATATGAAGAATCCTGGTTCATTCCCTAGTCAGTTAGCAAATCCCGATTTATCGTGGGAAAAGAATTATAATTTTAATATCGGTTTCGATGCACGACTTTTCGATAGAGTAGGTATTACATTCGACTATTATAATCGCAACACAAAAGACTTGCTTCAGAGTCAACCGGTATCTTTAGTTACAGGTTTTTCCTCAATTCTGAAAAATGTGGGTGAAATGCAAAATAAAGGTGTAGAATTGGATGTAAATGTGGATGTATTTAGAGATACTCCTCTGAAATGGACTACTGGCCTGAACCTATCACATAATTCCAATAAGGTGAAAAAATTATATGGAGGCAAAGATATTATTGATGGTACCAGTATTCTTCGTGAAGGTGAGTCTTATTACTCTTGGTGGAGTCGCGAATGGGCCGGTGTTGATCCGGAAACCGGTGAAGAGCAATGGGTTTTAAATACTAAGAACAATGATGGAAGCCTTAATAAAGAATTGACCAAGGACCCGAGCAAAGCACAACGTGTTATTATAGGAAAACCAGATCCGGTTATTATTGGTGGATGGAGAAATACTCTTTCATGGAAAGGTGTGGAATTAAATGCTTTATTTACTTATTCACTGGGCGGACATATCATGGATGATATTGAGTTACTTTATTTGGGAACAGATGGTGAAACTCCTTACTACAATATCTCAGCTGACCAGTTGAACAGATGGCAGAAACCGGGTGATAAAACTGATGTTCCTCGTCGTGTTAATGGCAATCCCTATGCTCGTTATGCCAGCGACCGCTATATGAAAAGTTCCAATTATCTCCGTCTGAAAACTTTAAGTTTATCCTATACCTTACCATCCAGATGGGTTCGTTCTGCCAAAATGAATAATGTACGTGTATTCTTCTCCGGAAGTAACCTATTGACTTGGTCCGCTTATAAGAATGTAGATCCGGAACAAGCTATCAATGGAGTCACCTCCTTTGCATTTCCGGCATTAAAGACCTTTACATTTGGTTTCGAAATCGGATTATAATTAACTGACATTAAAAAAGAAACAAATATGAAAATCAAATCATTAATATTAGCTACAGTTGTGTCGATCATTGTATTTACCTCCTGCGATGATTTCTTGAAGGTAAATCCCGACGATGCTCTCCCCCCAGAAGAAGCTTTGAGCGAGCAAAAAGACTTGGACAAAGCGCTGAATGGAATGTATTATACGCTGACAAATACCAGTTTTTATGGATGTAATTTCCTGGTACGAGGTGAAGTCGGTGGCGATGATATACAGCCTATAGGTCAGACCGCTTCTCGCACAGAGAATTATTATCGTTTTATTCACCGGATTAACAATTCTCCTGAAGGTCTTTGGAGTATTCCTTATGGAATTATCAATAGCGCCAACACAATGCTGGCTGTTATTGATAATATTCCAGAAACAGTTGAACGTGATAATTCGGAAGGTGAAGCACTTGCTATCCGTGCTCTTTGCCATTTCAATTTATTACTAACTTATGGTACACCTTATTTGAAAGATAATGGTACGTCTTATGGGGTTCCTTTGGCGGATCGGGTTATCTCAGAAGATGAACTACCCTCACGTGCAAGTGTGGCTGACGGTTATAAGATGGTTATAGAAGACTTAGAGAAGGCCATCGGTCTTTTAAATGAAGAAACGAACTATGGGCATATTAATCGTTGGGCAGCAAAAGCTTTGTTAGCACGTGTTTATCTTTATAAAGGAGATTGGGACAATGCTTTCAAATATGCTGATGAAGTAGCACAGGATGGCCCCTATTCATTGGTTTCCAATGCAGAGTATCTTTCTATTTGGGCACAAAAAGAAAACTCAGAATCAGTTTTTGATATTGACATTGATGAAACTCGTTCAGGTAACCTTGAATTATTTGGTTATGTAGCAGGTCCTGATGGATATGGCGAGTTAATTGCTACAAAAGCATTTGTTACTTTAATATCTGAATATCCAAATGATATACGTGCGGGACTTTTTGAAGCGGATAATAATGGAGAAATAAGGTTTATCAACAAATACCCGGGCTATAATGGGAAATTACCGGTTAATAATGTACGCGTACTTCGTTTATCGGATATCTACTTAATAGCTGCTGAAGCTGCACTGAAAAAATCAACTCCCAATCAGGATAAAGCTGATTTCTATTTGAATGAGATTCGAAAACGTGCAGTTCCCGAGTTAACAGATGTTACTGCGACAGAAGAGCTTATTTTGAAAGAAAGAAGAAAGGAACTGGTCATGGAAGGTCATCGCTTCTACGATGCAATGCGATTGGGTTTAACCCTAAACCGTGAAAAAACACCAGGTGAGGGTACTGACCATTACTTAAATTCAACGGATTTAATATCTCCGAACTGGGATGATTACAGAATAATATTAGCTATTCCACAAGCAGAAGTTGATGTTAACCCTAATATTCAAGGGCAGCAGAATCCGGGATACGAATAAAGTCTTCTTAAAATAAAGTTGTTTTAGCTGAAATGCACCCTAAAAGTTTTATATATGACTTTTAGGGTGTTTTCTTATATCTATTTTCTCTAATTAAACCTGTAATTCACTATTATATAAGAGAATAAATATTGATTTAATATAGGCTAATTGCAAGTTAGAGTAAATGTTCTATTTATCGTTTTTATCGATACTGTTATTTGTTGTTTGTGAGAATGAAATTGTTCGTATTAAGCCCAACTGTACATAGTACTTTTTTATTGAAAAATCAAGACTACGTGGTAAATTATTGATATGCATGCAATTTACCAATCTGGTTTGGGTAGAAAATTTAAGTATTTCATACATTTTAATCTCTACTTGAACCCATAGTATTGGTTTTATCACTCATTTATATTCACAATCAAACAGTAACTAACTAATAACTAAGTATTTGAAAATCAAATAAAGGAACTTTTAGGTAGATACAAATATATGCTCATGTTTTGTATATATCTAGTTTCTAGATATTTAATAAATTATAATTGTCTTGATTTGAGTTCTATAAATATATATTTGTTATTGATTATCAACAAGATACAACCTACTTAGTTCTGCGAAAACATTGCAAATCTCTTACATAGGTATGCAGACGCAGGAGGTGGCTATAAAGTCGACTGTAAAAGTTTTCATGAAGTCCGACTCTGAAATGCTTGATGAAGTAATGGTGGTCGCTTATGGTACGGCTAAGAAATCGGCATTTACAGGTTCAGCTTCTGTGATAAAATCCGAAACTCTGGAGAAACGCCAAGTCTCAAACATATCAAATGCACTTTCCGGAACAGTATCAGGTGTACAGACACAAAGCACAAATGGACAGCCGGGAGAAAAAGCTACAGTACGTATTCGCGGTATTGGCTCCATGTATGCCAGTAATAATCCGTTGTATGTAGTAGATGGTATTCCGTACGAGGGCGACATTTCTGCTGTCAACTCACAAGACATTGAGTCAATGACAGTATTGAAAGATGCAGCAGCGGCAGCTTTGTATGGTGCCCGTGGTGCTAATGGTGTTATCTTGGTTACAACTAAAAAAGGAAAAACCGGAGAGACATTGGTATCATTGGATGCACGTTGGGGAGCTAATTCGCGTTTAGTGAAGAACTATGATGTATTGCAAAACGCAGCTACTTACATGGAAACTGCATACTCTGCCATATATAATGGTTATGTATATAATAGTAAATATACAGCTGAGAGAGCCTATCAACAGGCTAATGCCGATTTGATTCCAGGTTTAGGATATCAGATTTACAATGTGCCCAATGGTCAGAACCTGATAGGTCGGGATGGCAAACTGAATCCATATGCAACGTTGGGTTATAGTGATGGTGATTACTATTATACACCGGATAACTGGTCAGATGAAATGTTTGAAAGTAACATGCGTCAGGAATACAATCTGAGCGTATCTGGTGGTACTGACAAATTGAGTTATTATTTCTCTGCTGCTTATCTTGCCGATGACGGTATTATTGAGAACTCTGGTTTCGAACGTATTTCTAGTCGTATAAACGTAGATTATCAAGCTAAGAAATGGCTGAAGTTCGGTGTAAATTTAAGCTATGCAAATGTAAAAAGTCGCTATCCTGGAGATCAGGACACAGATGCAGCCACTTCATCGGGTAATGCCTTTTTTGTAGGTAACTTCATTGCCCCCATTTATCCAATGTATGTTCGTAATGCTGAAGGTCAGATTATGCATGATGCTAATACCGGTTATCGGATATATGATTATGGTGATGGCGAAAGTACAAACTTCACTCGTAACTTTATGAGTATGTCTAACCCAATGAGTAGTTTCCTCTATGATACGGAAGAATATTTAATGGATATCCTGAATGGGAAATGGTATGCTAAAGTAGACATCTTGGATGGTCTGTCTTTAACTGCTTCTTTAGGTTTGCATGTGGACAATACGCGTTTACATATTGTAGGTAACAAGTATTATGGCCAGTCTGCATCCCAAAACGGCTCCGTGCAACAGTATTCATCACGCACGTATTCTCTGGACCAGCAATATTTACTGACTTATAAAAAAGCATTTGACGTGCATCATATTGATATTTTGGCCGGATATGAGAGTATGGATTATAATACTGAATCTCATTATATTCTGGGCTACAATATGTATAGTGATAAAAACTGGACTGCCTCAAATGTGATCGACCGTAAAAATGGTTCCGGTAGCTACGATGAATATGCTACTATCGGTATCATCACACGTGCCAGCTATGATTTCGATGAAAAGTACTATGCAAGTGCTTCTTATCGCCGTGATGCTTCTTCACGTTTCCATCCGGATAATCGCTGGGGTAACTTTTGGAGTGTGAGTGCTGCATGGGATATGGCTAAAGAGAACTTTATTTCTCATATTGACTGGATTAATATGTTGAAACTGAAAGCTTCTTTCGGACAACAAGGTAACGATAACCTTCTTTATAAAGAATACCCAAACTATTATCCTTATCAAGATCAATTTACAGTGAGCGGTTCGGAAGGAGTATTCTCTGACGGTGTACTCTTCTATAAAGGAAACAAAGATATCACTTGGGAAACATCCAATTCATTCAATGTTGGTGTGGACTTTGCTCTTCTGAAAGGACGCGTTGATGGTTCCATCGAATATTTCAATCGCCAGACGAAAGATATGTTGTATTACAAGCCGGTAGCTATGTCCAATGGTTATACACAGTTCCCGATGAACATCGGTTCAGTACGTAACTCAGGTGTTGAAATTGAATTGAATTACACTCCGATTCAGACTAACAATTTCAAATGGGTCATCAATTGGAACGGAACTATGATGAAAAATAAGATTCTTGAATTACACCCTGACCTGAAAGGGGAAATGATTAATGGATCTTATATCTATCGTGAAGGTGAATCTTTATATCAGTTCTATTTGACGAAATATGCAGGTGTAGACCATGAAAGTGGTGAGGCGCAGTATTGGGCTAAAGATACTGACGGAGCAGAATATAAAACCAGTGACTGGTCGGCTGCTTATAACACAAACCGCCAGGCCAGCGGTGATCTTCTCCCCACTATTTATGGAGGTATCGGCACTACATTGGATTTTTACGGTTTCGATTTTTCTATCCAGTGTGCTTATCAGTTAGGTGGAAAGATATATGATAGTGGTTATCAGGCGTTGATGCATGGTGGTGGCTCACATGACCTTGGTTATAACTGGCACAAAGATATACTGAATGCCTGGACACCCGAAAACGCGAATTCTGATATACCGCGTATAGATGCAATTGATAAATATACCAATTCTAGTTCAGATCGTTGGTTAACAAGTTCTGACTATTTCGCTATCAATAACATTACATTAGGTTACACACTGCCCCAAAGATGGTTGAGAAATTTAGGTATCGGCAGCTTGCGTGTTTATGGTGCAGCCGATAATGTAGCTCTTTTCTCTGCCCGCAGAGGACTTGATCCACGTATGAGCTATACGACTGCCTCAACAGACCGCTACACTCCTATACGTACCATTTCTGGTGGCCTGAAAGTAACATTCTGATAAATGGTTGAATTTTATAAAAAAGAAAGAATATGAAAAGAATATATAAGATAACGCAAGTTGCTCTATTCGGTGCATTTATAGTCGGATGTACTGACTTGGATACTGCCCCACTAAGTTCTACTATTACAGCCGACCAAAAAGAGGATGTGGTTGCTGCTGACCCTTCTAAAATTGAAGCCAGCGTAACTGCTATTACAGCTAACTTTACACAATATGCTAAAATTTATACCGAAGATGATAACGTACATAGTGATATAGGTTATCCTACTATTATGTTAGCTACTGATTCAAGAACTACGGATTTTGTAGCTGATATAACAGGCTACAATTGGTATTCTAATTCAGCCAATTATAGCGATTGCTTAAGTACGAGTACGGCTACCCTCGAATTTTGGGGTACGCTTTACAACCAAATTTATACAGCCAACGCTGTTATTGGTACTGTAGATAATGAAACGTCTGACCCTACTCTGCAATTTTATTTGGCACAAGCATTGGCTATCCGTGCATTCGATTACTTTACGTTGGTACAGTTGTATCAGTTTAACTATAAGGGACATGAAGATGCCCCAGGGGTGCCCATTATTACTTCCGAGAATGCGGAAGAGGTAGCGGCAAATGGCTGCGCTCGCTCTACGGTAAAGGAAACCTATGAATTCATCTTGGGTGACTTGAATAAGGCTATTGAGTTATTGGCTAACACTAAGAAAACCCGTTCCGACAAGCGTTATGTTAGTCTTGATGTTGCTTATGGTATACGTGCTCGTGTTCACCTGACTATGCACAATTATGCAGATGCATTGAAAGATGCCGAAGCTGCACTTGCCAGTACATCTTCGGTTCCATATAGTAGCGCAGCGGTGAGCAAACCAACTTTCATTGATATTGAAGATGCTTCATGGATGTGGGGTATCTTAATTACGGATAAAGACCGTGTAAGTACTACTGGTATTTGTAATTTTCCATCTCACATGGGGTCACTGAATTATGGCTATGCCTCTGTGGGAGGATGGCGCAGAATCAGTCCAAAACTCTACAACCAGATTCCTGAAAGTGATGTACGTAAAGGATGGTTTCTGGATGATACAGGCGTATCTGTAAATCTGCCGGCAGCAGCACAGGCTTATATTACTAAAAAAGGTGCTCCGGTTTACACACAAGTGAAATATGGCCCAATGAATGACGAATGGGGATCAAATAACAATGCAACTGATGTGATTTTGATGCGTGTAGAGGAAATGTATCTAATTAAAGCAGAAGCACAAGCCATGAACAATGATGTAAGCGGTGGTGTGAACACTCTCAATTCTTTTGTAAATACCTATCGTGATCCTTCTTATAAATGTACAGCTACAACAGGTGAAGCTGTGCAGGAAGCTGTTTGGCATCAGCGACGTATCGAATTCTGGGGTGAGGGTTTAGCCTATTTCGATATCATGCGCCTGAATAAAGGTGTTAATCGTTTGGGATGCGGATTCCCAAAAACTGCGGTATTTAACATTGCTGCAGGTGATCCGGTCCAAATTTACAGTATCCCCAACAAAGAGGTACAATACAATCCATTGTTGGAAAATAATCCGTTGGTATCTGCTCCAACTCCGATACCTGATGAAGAATAAGTTAATTATAAAAAGGATAGAATATGAAATATATTAATAAAATATTTAGCCTGTTTGCTATTGCATTGATGGCTGTGGCTTGCGATCCGGATGCGGAAAGTTATACTCCGGGAGGATTAGAGGAGGGCAACCAAGGAATTTGTTTTGCAGGTAATTATACCCAAACGGTAGAAGTTGAACCTGGAGTTACTTCTTTTATCCTTACACTAAAACGTTCTGTAACTGATGCAGCTGGTTCTGTGGATATAAAGGTCTTGAATAACGAAGAGAATATATTTATATGCCCTTCTACAGCATCATTTGCTGCCGGAGAGGCAACTACGACGTTGACTGTGGAGACTCCATCAGCGACAGCAGGGATTCTTTATAATCTAAAGCTGGCCGTGAGTGGTGATAATGTAAGTGAATACACTAGTGGATATAATGAAATTTCTGTTAATTTCAGTATCATTAAATGGGAATCAATCGGCACCGGTTATTATTTAGACGGTACTGTATCTACTTTCTTCGGCGTTGATCCTTCAATGCCGATGGCTGTAAAACTGGAACGGGCAGAAACGGCTACCAGCGTTCGTTTCCGCTTTGACAGTCCGTTTGCACGTGTAGCGACAGAAACGGTAGATGAGTATGGTGGCTACGATGGTTATCCTTTTAATGAGGAAAACGATGTGGTACCGGGCAAATATCTCTTTACTATTGATGTGACCAGCCAGGGAGCGGCATTATCACCAGTTGACTTAGGTATGGACTGGGGATATGGAATGTTCTCTATCGGTTCTGTATATGGAAATCTGTCAACAAATATTGCGACATACCCATTGGGAACTTATGATGAAGAGGCTGGCTGTATTACCTTCCCTGCCAACTCCTTGTATATTAAGATGGCGGATTATAGCGAAGGGGCTGCCTCACCTTGTGCTAATCCTTCATATCTGTACTTAAATGGGGATGCTTATTTAGAGTCCTTAGAGGCTGCTAAATAAGGAATTAGTGAATTAACCTATTAATAAGCTCCATTCTTTCATTTGTTTTATGCCAAATGAAAGAGTGGGGCTTATCTCATTTTTTCAAAAATCAAGAGTGCGATTCTTTATATAAATCATTGTATACCTATATTTAGCTAATTTTTTTAAGACCGTTCACTGGGAAGCGAGCGATCTTTTTACATTCATTCAGCATGAGCAACTATTGAGTATAACTCCCGACAAGCTTCGATAATGAGAATGTAGTCAATAACAAGGATCTATCGTTTTTGATCTCTATATTCTTTTCTTATTTTTTAGTTGTATGCATTCATATTGCATCCGATCGAATATAGTGCTTTTTTGAATAAAAATCAAGACATTTAAAAGAATCAATTTTAGAAATAAAATATATCGTTCTGATTTTGGTAACAATTTAAAATATATTATACAATTATGTATTGATGAGAACCCATAGTATCGGTTTTATTGTTTATTTTCGCTTGTTATATAATGATAATAATCTTATAATTAGATATTTAAAATACAAATCAAGGATAATTCCGGTAGATACAAATATGCACTAGCATTTCTTATGCACCTTAAAATCAATGTTTTGGTAAATATTTATTTTCTTTCATTGAGTTCTATAAACAAATATAATCATCTTAATATCAGTTATATATATAGTACCGAGTTCTGCGAATACGTTGCAGATTTCGTATATTGGTATGAAGGTACAAGAGGTTTTGATCAAACCAAATGTAAAGGTAGTCATGAAGGCAGATACCGAAATACTCGATGAAGTTGTCGTTGTTGCTTATGGTACTGCTACGAAGAAATCTTTCACAGGTTCGGCTACGGAAATTAAAGGAGAAAAGATATCACTAAAAAACCCAACAGAACTATCTAAAGCTTTAAGTGGTGAAGTTGCTGGTGTTCAGGTAATGTCTACTTCTGGTCAACCTGGTTCAAACGCAAGTATCCGTATTCGTGGTTTAGGCTCGGCATATTCAAGTCGCGCTCCACTGTATGTAGTAGATGGTATCCCGTTTGAAGCCGATTTAAGCGGCATTGACCCCAGTGATATCGCTTCTATGACAGTCTTGAAAGATGCTACTGCTACGGCACTTTATGGTTCACGTGCCGCAAATGGGGTAGTCTTGATTACAACTAAAAAAGGTGAAAAGGGCAAAACACACGTTGAGGCAGAAATTAAGTATGGAGCCAATATGCGCCTAATCCCGCAGTATGATGTAATTGACAGTCCTGAACGATTTACAGAGTTAACTTGGGAAGGTTTGAAAAATTATGCAGGTAACAGAGGTGGTATGGATGCCACACAATCTGCTGCATGGGCATCTAAAAATCTTTTTCAAGCACAATATGGTATTGCTCCAATCTATAATATGTGGAACGCGGATGGTGCACAGTTGATTGATCCTGCTACCGGGCGTTTTAACAGTGGAGTTGCACGTAAATACACTCCTGAAAAGTGGGATGACTATATTTTCCGTACAGGTCAGAAATTGGATGCCAGCGTAAAAATATCTGGTGGTAATGAAAAACTGACTCATTATACTGCTTTTAGTTATTTGAAAGATGAAGGCTATTATATTTCTTCAGACTATCAGCGTTTTAATGTTCGTAATAATATGAGTAATCAAATTACTCCATGGTTGAAGGCTACAACATCTTTGGCATATGCATATATGGAAACCAATAAGCCTGGACAATCGGATAGTAATATGAACAACGGCTTTCAGTTTATTAATGGTATGCCTTCTTTATTCCCTGTATTTGAACGTGATGAAGATGGAAATATCGTAAAAGACACGAAAATTGGTGGAAACAAATTTGATTATGGCATGAATGCCGGATATCAGCGTCCTTTCGCTTCCGGTATCAATCCGGCAGGTGCATTATTATTAGATAAGGATGAAATTGTTTCACATCAATTCAATGGAAATGGATCTTTTGAAGCTAAATTCCTGAAATACTTTAAAATAACTGCAAATGTTGGCTTGCAGTACTTAGGTTCGGCAGAGAATGAACTTACCAATCCTTATTATGGTGATAGTGCTGGCAAAGGACAGATTGCAAAATATCAGACTAACTACCTGAATTTCACCGCTAATCAGATACTTTCCTGGGGACAGAGCTTTGATAAACATAATTTTGATGCTTTCGTAGCTCACGAGTCAACATCCAGCAAAACATCTGTTGCTTATGGAAGCAAATCTAAAATTGTTAGACCAGATAATACAGAATGGAGTAATGGTGTAATTATGGACTATCTGGAATCATATACATATGGATATTCCATTGAAAGTTACTTTGGCCAACTCCGTTACGACTACGATAATAAATATTTCCTTCACGGAACGGTTCGTGCGGATGGTAGCTCTCGTTTTGCCAAAGGAAATAAATGGGGTATATTTGGTTCGGTAGGTGCTGCCTGGGCCATTACAAATGAAGACTTCATGAAAGATGTCAAATGGTTGAAAAACTTGAAATACAAGTTGAGTTGGGGTGTATTGGGTAACCAAGATTTTATAACGAGCCCAGTTGTTGCCGGTTACTATCCTTATGAAGACCTTTATACAATTGATAACTTAAATGATGAATTCACATTCAGTTTTAAATTTAAAGGTAATCCCGATTTGACTTGGGAAAGAAGCACTACTATTAATACCGGTATCGAATTTAATATTGCCGATGTATTAAGGCGAAGTAGAATACTTCCACAAGAAAACAACCGATATGTTGTTTATGAAGCAAGTTGCTCCTTCTTTGGGATATGCATCTTATCCGGTAAATGACGGAGCATTAGTAAATAAAGGTGTTGAATTTTCATTGACAGCACATTTATTAAATAAGAAGGATTATAAATTTGATTTCCGACTGAATGGAGGTTACTATAAAAATGAGATGACCCAAATGCCTATCGATGAAACAACCGGTACGGAGAAGCCTATCGAAATCAGTACATATTATGGTTGGGCAAAAGGTCATTCACTATATGACTTCTATATCCGCGAATATGCAGGCGTTGATCCGGAAACCGGCTTCGCATTATATAACCAATATTATAATGTAAAAGCTAATGGTGAAAGAGAGTTGATCACTGATATGGAAACTTATAAGTCTAAGAATACAATTAATAAGCTTGAAGTAGAGCAAACTAGCGACTGGGATAAAGCTACCAAAAAGTTTGTAGATAAGTCTGGTATCCCTGCATTGCAAGGTGGCTTTGGATTCGATTTGTACGCTAAGGGAATTACCCTTAATGCAACCTTCTCTTATGGAATTGGTGGTTATGGTTACGATTACAACTATGCAGCGATAATGCACAGTGGTACATCAGGTTCATATAATTGGCATAAAGATATAGAAGGTCGTTGGCAGAAACCAGGTGACATAACTAATATTCCAAGTTTATCTAACGACTATGGTGGTGGCGCTGATGGTACTAACTATGCTAATGCAAGTTCTACTCGCTTCCTGACAAGCCGTTCATTCTTAAACCTTGCTAACGTAAGAATAGGTTATTCATTGCCCAAAAGTATTGTTGCTAAACTACATCTTTCTGATTTGAACTTTTTCATTTCAGGTGACAACTTATTGTATTGGTCAGCACGTAAGGGGTATGTTTCTATGGCGTCTTCCGGTAATAGTGACAATGTTAACGATGATAACAAAAATGATTCCGGCGAATCAGGTAGAAGCCAGTATGCTCCTTTAAGTACAATAATGGGTGGTATTAAAATTCAATTCTAACATTAAAAATAAGAATTATGAAATTCAATATAAAAATATATATTCCGGTAACAACCTTAGGGTTATCACTACTATTGAGTGGTTGTGGTGATTCTTTCTTAGAAAAGAGTCCATCAGATTACATTACTTCCGGAGATTTACAGGAAGTAGCGAAATGGAACTCTAATATCTTAATGGGACAAGCTTTGGGTACATATTCCACTACATTTGCTATGAATTCAGGTGGTACGGGTGGCCACGATGATTTTGGACAGAAATCTGTAGATATTGCAACAGACTTGATGAGTGGAGATATGGTTATTATGTCACAAGGGTATGGATGGTTTGAAGCTGCGGGTTCATTAACTTGCACCACTACCACCGCCGTTAATTATTCTTATCAATTTTGGAGGTATTATTACAAGCTCATAAAAGCAACTAATGAAATACTGGATGCAGCAGGTGGTGACGAAGTCACTCCCGAAGGTGAAGAAAACCAGATATACTATGCGCAGGCTAAAGCTCTGAGAGCTCATTCATATTTTAACCTAGTGAACTTATATGCAAGACCTTATGCAGAAGATAAAACAGCTTTGGCTATTCCCGTTTATCGTACGCAATTAACATCAGAAGCTGTGAAAAAATCTTCAGTAGAAGATGTCTATACACTAATAGTGAAAGATTTAACCGATGCAATCCCTTTACTCGAAGGGTTTAAACGTCCTTCGGGTGCAAAAGACCAAATAGATCAATCGGTAGCAAAAGGTATATTAGCATACGTTTATTTGACTATGGGTGATTATAAGAATGCAGCTAAATTATCTCAAGAGGTAATTGACTCTAAACAATATACCTTAATGAATAAGACTGAAATTATTAATTCAGGGTTTGCATCTGTTAGCATTCCAGGATGGATGTGGGCCATTGATTTGACAACAAGTAATTCTCCAGCTCTTCCTACTTTCTGGGGACACATGGACTTGTTCACTTATAGTTATGCCTATGCAGGAGGAGAGAAGTTAATTGATACGGAATTGTATAACTCAATTCCGGCTTCGGATACTCGTAAGAAATGGTTTAGTGAATATAATTCAAAAGGTGAACAATATGAGCTGACCAATTGGTGGAAATTCTATAACTCTAAACGAATTATGGGCAATCGCGAATGGTATGATGATGAAGTTTATATGCGTGTTGCCGAAATGTACTTGATTAATGCAGAAGCCAATGCACGCGAAAATAACTTACCGGCTGCCAGAGTTTCATTGAAGGGATTGCTGGATGAGCGTGATGCTGACGCCGCAGCAGCAGTAGCTGTGATGAATCAGGATGCATTATTAGATATGATATACTTCAACTGGCGTCTTGAACTGTGGGCTGAAGGACGTGGGCTATTAACCATGAAACGCTATAAGAAATCAATTACCCGTTGTGCAGAAGATGCAATGCTTCCAGGTAGTACTTATAGTTATGATGACAAACGTTTGATATTCAATATTCCGGAAAGAGAGATTACTAATAACCCAAATTTGGCTGAGTAATCAGTAAAATAAAGTGTTTTTAGAAAAGGGGATTTGTGAAAATCTCCTTTTCTTGTATTTAAAAGTAAAGGTATTGATTATTCTTTTTGCTTTTCACGAATTTGCAGCATTAAGATAGACCTGTCTACAACGATGGACACCAGTAATTACCACTACTTCCGGACAGTTTAATGACCTTGAATTAGCAGAGCGCATGCTTCCTAAATTATTCTGTTCATTCCTTTGTTCTTAAATGATTTAGTGCAATAGACTTTTATTTATTATATATTTTTTTAGGGCGCATTGCAAATGCATGGAAGTTTATATTGAAAATAGAAAGAAATAGAAAAATAACAAGTACAGAGATTACATTTTATTTATGCTATCATTAAGCACTTTTAAAGGTGAAATATCCGTGTTGTATTTGCCGATGC
>ERZ780185.385-NODE-385-length-28431-cov-2.310438_pt1 | contig 28431 bp, 35 predicted proteins | sample MGYA00511365_ERZ780185 | MGnify/ENA primary metagenome ERZ780185 (study PRJEB29588, sample SAMEA2151606) | human gut metagenome | biome: human gut; feature: human-associated habitat; material: faeces | place: Denmark | collected 2008/2010 ...
TAGATAATGAAACACCGATTTGTCCTTTATGCGGAACTAAAGAAGCATTAGAAAGCATTGGCATTTCCAAAGAAGAACAAGAAAGGATTATAGCTTCAATTCCTAAGATCGAAGATAAATAAGAAGCAAAACAAATCGCACACAAAGGGCTCACGTTGGGCTCTTTTTCTTTCGTTGAATAAACAATCAACTTTTTAAATAAAACGCCTTAGAAGGCAAATGTGAAAGGAGTAAGGCCAAATGAATGAAGATAGATTAATTGAAAAAGAATATCATCACTTTATTGATATTTATTCTAATGCAGATGAAACAAAACTTAAGATCGCTAATGACTTATTTTGGAAGGCAGCATTCTTAAAAGTTCAACTTTATGCTTTAGAAGATAAAATCAAAAGAACTGGTGCAGTAGAGTATTCAAACAAAGGTAACTCTCGTGTTTCTCTTTCTTATAAAACCTATTTACAGTCTATAAGTGTTTATCAATCTTTACTTAAAACTATCGATAAGATTATGGGAAGTGGTGAAGACGATGACGCAGATGAATTTGATGATTTTATTTTGAAAGCAGCCGAAACTAGATGAACTACTTAGTGAAATATTATGAAGAAATCAAAAGTGGAAACATCATCGTTGGTCAGGAGCTTAAAAAAGTACTTGATGGTCTTATTCTAGACTTAGATAATCCTAAGTTCATCTTTGATGAATTACCTGGAGAAATAAGAATCGACTTTATTGAAAAGTTTTGTAAGCACACGAAATCGCCATTTAATGGAGAGCCATTTCTATTAGAGTTATGGGAAAAAGCAGTACTTCAAGTGGCCTATGGATTTAAGTATAAAAACACGGGTTTAAGAAGATTTAATGAAGTGATACTTCTTATTGCAAGAAAAAACGGTAAAACCACATTTGTTGCTGGAATCGATTTAGCAGAGTTTTTTCTTTCAAAAGGTGGAGTTGATATTGTCTGTGCTTCTAACACCAATGACCAAGCTTCTATCCTTTTTGAAGAGATCAATAACATGCGTGAACAATCAAAAGCTCTTTCTAAAGAGAAAAGAAGCAAGAAGAACATCTTCTATATTTACTCACCAAAAACGAAAAACAAAATTAAAAAGTTATCTGCTCAATCGAGAAACTTAGATGGTTATAACATTGAGGTTGGTTGTATTGATGAAGTTCATCAAATGACTGATTCAAAAGTCTATGATGCTATAAAACAATCGCAATCAACCAAGAAAGAGCCTCTTATTTTTATCATTACCACTGAAGGAAATGTGGTTGGTGGTTTTTTAGATAAGAAGCTCGAGTATGTTAGAAAAATGATCAAAGACGAGATTAAAGATGAACGTGTACTTCCTTGGCTTTATACTCAAGATTCAGTTGATGAAATTTATAATGATTCATCTTCCTGGCAAAAGTCTAATCCTTCTTTAGGAATGGTAAAAACTAAAGCTTACTTAGAAGATTTAATGAACAAAGCAAAGAATGATTTATCAACTAGACTTACGATGCTTTGTAAAGACTTTAATATTAAGCAACTTGAATCTGGTTCTTGGCTATCTTTTGATGATTTAAATAACGAGACAAAATTTGACATTGAACTCTTACGTGATTCATACGCCTTTGCTGGTGTAGATCTTTCTTCAACAACCGATTTAACAGCAGCTATTATATGCGTCATAAAAGATAGCAAAAAATATGTCATTCCACACTTTTTTATGCCAAGTGATGTCGTTAATAAAAGAGTAGAGGAAGACAATGTTCCTTACGATATTTGGATAAAGAAAGGATTTATTACTTTAACAGAAGGAAGCAAGAATGATTTTTCTAAGGTTACTGAGTGGTTCCTTTCAATTGTTAGAACATATGATATTCGTCCTTTGTGGGTAGGATATGATCCATGGAACTCTCAATATTGGGTGGATGAAATGGAAGAATCTGGCTTTACTTTAGAAAAAATAAGACAGGGTGTTTTTACTCTTTCTGAACCAATGAAACAACTAGAAGCGGATTTAAAAAATAAGGTGGTTATCTATGATAACAATCCTGTTCTTAAATGGTGCTTGGCTAACACTCAAGCCAAAGTTGATATAAATGGCAATATTCAGCCATGCAAACTTAATTCAAAATTTAAGCGTATTGATGGAGCGGTCGCATTAATCATCGCTTATGCAGTTTTGAATAAGTACGTGAAGGAATATGAAAACATGCAAAGTTAGGAGGTGGCAAGATGGGATTATTTACTAGAAAAAAGAAATCTCAAGAGACAGTGTCAGGTTTCAAAATTATACACGACCTTAAGGTTCCTTTAGTGCCATTTGGTGAAAATATCATGAAAAGCGATGTTGTAATGATCTCAGTTGATCGAGTCGCTTCTCAATGTGCCAAGTTAAAAGCAAGATATATAAAAGTTGATGAAAAGGGAGTTCAATCTGAAAAAAACGGAAAACTCTCTTTTTTACTTAAGCATCAACCAAACAAACTAATGACTCCTTATCAATTCATTTATAAGGTAGTTTCACTTTTGCTATTAAACAATAATGCTTTTGTCTATCCAGTTTATGATAAAGAAACATTAGAAATAGAAAAACTTGTCCCATTAAATCCAACGATAGTTGAGCCCCTAGAATATACAAATAACGAACACACTTATAAGTTATATTTTGAAGACGGGCAAGTTTATGAAATCCCAATTGAAAACATCATTCATTTAAAAAGGTTTTATTCAAAGAGCGATTTCTTTGGTGGAAATAACGCTATTAGTGAGCACGATGCTTTGCTTAAGACTCTTAAAACAAATGATGCTTTAATTCAGGGAGTTCAAAGCGCTATTAATTCCTCTTTCCAAATCAAAGGTATTCTTAAAATTAATGGAATGCTAAAAGAAGCAGATAAAAATAAGCAAATAGAGGAATTTACAAGAGCAGTTAAAAAAGCTGAAACAACTGATTCATCAATTATTCCAATGGATGCGAAAGCGGATTATACGCCTTTAACTACTGAACCGAAGTTAGTTGATGAACCAACACTCCATTTTATTCAATCAAAGATTCTAGATTATTTTGGAGTCAGCGAAGCGATATTTAATAATTCATACAACGAAGATCAATTTAATGCTTTCTATGAAGCAACAGTGGAGCCTATAGCTATTCAACTTAGCGAGGCTTTTTCTTTAGGACTATTAACCAATAACCAATTAGAACGTGGTGAAGAGATTATTTTCTTTTCTGAACGACTCCAATACGCATCTTGGAACACCAAAGTTGGAGCGATTGAAAAGTTAATGGGGCTAGGAATTATGAGTTTAAACGAGAGTAGAGGTCTTTTAGGACTTGAGCCAATCGAAGGCGGAGACAAAAGACTTCAATCTTTAAATTACGTTGATGCTTCAAAAGCAAATGTCTATCAAGTTGGAAAAGATGAAACAAAGGAGGATAACGCAAATGGACAAAACGAAAATTGAAAATAGACTATCGGACGTCTCTTTTAAAGAAGAAGATGAACAAAAGATGGTGCTTGAAGGGTACGCGATCGTGTTTGATCAGGAAACTTTAATCGGTGATAAAGAGAAAGGTTTTATTGAATCAATCGATAGAAACGCTTTAAAAAACGCCAATATGAAAGACGTCCCGATGAAATATAACCACGATGATTCCTTTTTGATTATTGCTAGAACTAGGAATAACTCATTAAGACTCACTGTGGATGATATTGGTTTAAAAGTTCGTGCTGAACTTATCGATACAGATTCCAATAAGGATATCTACAAGATGGTGAAAGCTGGACTTTTAGATAAGATGAGCTTTGCTTTTACAGTTAGCTCACAAAAGATTGATCGAAGCGGAGACATTCCAAAGCGAACTATTACTGGTATTGATAGGCTTTATGATGTCAGCATTGTAGATCTACCTGCTTATGATCAAACTTCAATTGTGGTAGGTCGTTCTTTAGCTTTAGTGGATACTGAGCTTAAGACCATGGATATGGAAGACCAAATTAAAAAGGCAAACATCATCAAAAAACGAATTCATATTAAAACGAACTAAGGAGGATATTTATCTTATGAATTTAAATGCAAGAATGAAAGAAATCGACGCTCGTTTATCTGAAATTAGAAAAATGACTAACGATGAATCTGATGTCGAAAAATTAACAAACTATGAAAAAGAATGTGACTCTCTTCAAGAAGAAAGAAAATCCATTCAAGCTAAATTATCTATTATGGATAAAACAAACATTAAACCAGTGACGGTTGAAAAGAACTCTCAAGATAAAGAAATGCTTGAGAAAAGAGGTGTCGATTTAAAAGAAAAAAGAACCATCGTCGTTTCTAGTGAAGAAATCTTACTTCCAAGTCATACCGACACAAATTTAGCACCTGTTCCATTTGCTGAAGTATCTACACTTGTTGACAAAGTTAAAGTAGTCAATTTAAATGGTGGAGAAACTTATACTAAATCTTTTGTTAAAAATCATGGTGAAGCAGGTCTTACAGGTGAAAAAGAAGCCTATTCAGAAACTGAACCTGAATTTGGCTATTGTACCGTTACTAAAGTAAAAGTTACCGCTTATACAGAAATCACTGAGGAACTTGAAAAACTCCCAGCGATCAATTACCAAGCCGAAGTATTGAAAAACATCAATGTTTCCTTAAGAAAGAAAATCTCTCAACAAATCTTAAGAGGCGCTGGAGATTCTAATACTTTCACAGGTATTTTCTCTGATAAAGCAGTCGCACTTGCTGATTCAAAGCCACTTGAAATTACTGAAATTACCGATTCAACCTTAGACGATATTATCTTTGCTTATGGTGGAGATGAAGAAGTCGAAGGTGGTGCAGTCTTAATTCTTAATAAAAACGATTTAAGAGCCTTTGCTAAACTTAAAACTAAAGAAGGCAGAAAAGTCCATCTTATTGATTACAAAGCTCAAACAATCGACGGCATTCCTTATGTAATCAACTCTAACTGTAAAGCAATCAGTGATCCATCAACTAATGCAGGAGACTATTGTATCGCCTACGGTGCTTTAGATAATTATGAAGTCCCAATCTTCTCTCCAGTTGAAGTTGCAAAATCTAATGATTATAAGTTTAGAGATGGTATTGTTTGCTATAAATCTAGCGTCTTTACTGGTGGTAACGTTGTCGGCTATAACGGCTTCTTAAGAATCAAAAAAGGCCAAACTGCTTCTGAATAGAAGGTGACTATATATGGCAGTAAGGGATGAAACAAACTTCTTAATTGAAGTAAAGAAAGCCTTAATGATTCCAGAAACTGACACATTTGCAGATAGTGAAATTAGTCTTCATATAGCGTCTTGTGTATCTTTATTAATCTCTATTGGGGTTAATGAAGATGTAGCAAGAAGTGATAACGCTCTTGTAAAGGGGCTTATTTTAATTTATGTGAAGACTTTTTATGGCTTTAAAAATGATGGAAGCGTTAAGGAGTTACCTTCTAACTTTGATTTGTTAGTCAAACAGCTAGCATTAACGGAGGGTGATCATGTTTCCTAATTCTGCCAATGTAAAGTTATCTTTACTTTCAATAGTCAATAAGTCGGATGCTTTAGGAATAAGGTGTCCGACTGTTGCTTTTAAACACGAAGTCATCGGTTCTTTGTCTTCAATTACAAGAAGCGAATACCAAACTTCGATCATGCAAAATATTAGTGTAGATTTAAAAGTTATTATTCAAAGTTTTCTTTACAAAAATGAAAAATTTTGTTTACTTTCTGATGATATTTATACAGTAACAAGAACATATGTAAATGGTATGTTTATCGAATTATATCTGTCAAAAAGTGAACTTAAAAAAGAGGAATTAACGTGGCTATAAGTCTAGATAATATGACGGTTAAGATCTCAGAGTTAATTCAAAAATACACAGACGAAGTAAAAAAAGAAGCAATAGACGAGTTAGATAAAACAGCTGATGAAATATTAGATTACATTAAAACAAACGCTCCTAGAGGTCAAAGTAACACCCATTTAGCGGATTCTTTCGTTAAGACTGAAATAGGGAGTGGTGTTAATAAAGTGATTTATATTTCTTCAAAAACGAAATCTCGACTCGTTCATTTAATTGAACTTGGTTTTAAACATCGAAGTGGAAGACATGTCGCAGCTAAGCCTTTTTTAAGGCCTGCTTATGATAAGTTCACACCAGAAATGTTAGAAGAGATCAAAAAGATTATTAGTGGAGGTTAATCATGGAACTTGAAGAAGTCTATCAAATTTTAAATAAGGTACTTCCAGATAAAGTATTCTATGCAGTCAATGTGTATGACAATGAAACTTATGCGGATCTTCCTTATATCGTCTATCAAGAAATCTCAAAAAGACCACGTAGTTTTTCTGATGATTTACCTTTCTTTTATTACTCAAGTATTCAAATCACTTTAGTGACAAAAAGAAAGGATAGAGTCTTAGAAAGAAAACTAGAAGAAACTTTAATCAATAACAACTTAGCGTACTCGGTAACAAGTGAATATCATAATGAAGATAAATCCATCAACCGAGTCTATGAAATAATAATGGAGGAAATTTAAATGTCTAATAACATCATAACTTATGGCCTTAAGAATGTTCATTATTCTAAGGCTACTTATAATGAGTCTGATGATTCCTGGGGTTATGCTACTCCGGTTGAATTAAAAGGTGCTCAAGAATTTTCTAGCGATTTGATTGGTGGATCAAGTTCAGTTTATGCTGATGACCAAGTTGTCGCCACTTTAAATCAAAACGCTGGACGAACAATTACATTAAAACTTACAGAAATCACAGATGAATTTAAAACTGATATCTTAGGTTATAAAAAAGCAGAGAATGGCAACTTAGTGGAAATCACTAATGCTGAGCCTATTACATTTGCTTTAGGATTTGAATTCCAAGGTGATAAAAAAGCAAGAAGAGTATGGTTCTATCTTTGTACATGTGCTCCAATTAATGAATCAACAAAATCAAAGACAGAATCTGTCGAAGCAAACTCTATCAGTTTAACTATTACTGCTAGACCAATTGCAATTGACGATAATAACTCAACAACTCACGTTACTGCATCGAAAGGAGACGCAAACTATGATACTTTTTTAACAACTGCTCCTAGTTTGCCAGTGATTAAATAATGGAAAGTTTAATTAAAATTGCAGGGAAAGAACTTCCTGTTCATGTTTCAATTAGAACAATTATTGATTATAAATCGACATTTGGAACTGATATTTTTGAAGATTTAGAAAAAATACAAAATGTTAATGTAAATTCGATAGGTTCTTTATCTTCGATCATCAATACTAGCTTCCAAATTCTTTATATTCTTCATAAACCATATGCAAAAGGTAAGTCATTTAGTGATTTCTTGGATGAGTTTGAATTTAGTGTCTTCCAAGATAATACATCATTAGGTGAACTTACTGGAGTTTTCTCATTACTCTTTCCCTCACAAAAAGAGGAAAGTAAGTAGTGGAACAATTAGAAAACATCAAGCAACAAGTAATATCATCTTCAATCTTTCACAAATGGGTATCTCGCTTAGGGATGCCTTTTTAATTGAGATTGATACTTATTTTGAATTAGTAGATCTTTACACTTCACAGTTTAAAAAAGACGGAGGAAGTAGAGAAGCTACACAAGCAGATATTGATTCTTTTTTACTTTAGGAGGTGAGCAACGTGGCAGAAACAATCAAAGGATTAAACATTAAACTCGGTCTTGATGCTACTGAGCTCAACGAGAAATTAGGAAAGGTCAAGACTGATTTAAAAGAACAACAAGCAGACCTTAAAGCTATCAATGCGAAGCTTAAATACGACTCTTCTAATGTTGATGCATGGAAAGAAAAACAAGCTAAGTTAAATCAAATCTTAGAAAGCACGAAGGCTAAACTTGAACTCCAAAATCAAAAATTAGAAGAAGCTAAAAAAGCAGTTCAAATTGGTGCTTTAAGTGAAGCTGAGTTCAAAAAAATGGAAAGGTCGGTTCAGTATACAGAAGCAGATGTTGCTAAACTTAATACTGAACTTGACCTGACCAACAAGAAAATCGCTAGTTTAAGTGCTGTTAATTGGAGTGGGATTTCTAAAATTGGCACCAATCTTACTAGATATGTAACTACTCCTGTAATTGCAGCATCAACTGCTCTTGGCACACTTGCTTATAAATCAATGTTTACCATTGATGAAATAGCAGACAATGCTCAAAAAGTGTATTTAACTGCTGAAGCATATCAAGAGTGGGCTTATGCTGCTGAAATCTTAGCGGTAGATCAAGCACAATTACAAAAAGCCTTCGTTAAGGTGAATGCGCTACTTGGTGATATAGCTAGTGGCGATATCGACACAGTTAACGAAAAACTAAAGTTAATCGGATTAACGAGTGAAGATTTAATTGGTCTTTCTACTGATGAGGCATTTACAAAGATTCGCGATGCTTTAGCTAAAGTTGGTGATGAAGCAAGTAGAACTGCTGTCGCTAATGAGATATTTGGTGATAAGTTAGGCAGTGAATTAACACAAATTCTTTCTGCAACTTCTGAGCAAGTTAATGATCTAAGAAATGAATGTCGAGAACTAGGAGTTGTTTCAAATGAGGATGCTCAATTAGCAGGTGAGTTCACTGATTCAATTTCTAGATTAAAGCAAGCTTTAAAAAGTCTACAAAATGAAATCGCTCAAGCATTGCTTCCTGTTTTAAATAAATTAGTGGAGTTAATGACAAAGAAGATAATTCCAGGCCTTAAAACTATAATTGATAAATGGAATAATCTATCATCAGGTGTTAAAAAAGCAATCGGAATTTTTGCTGGACTTGTAGTTGCTTTAGGACCAGTTCTTTCTATTATTGGAAAGGTAGTGCCTTTAATAACAAGTGCTGTAAAAGCCTTCACAGCGGCCAAAGGAGCCATTACTGTGGCTGGTGTTGCCATTAAGGGATCAACGCTTGGCTGGGGAGCTTTAATCGCTGTAATCGCCGTTATTTTGCTTCAAAACGAAAGGTTTAGAGAACTTCTAAAAGAGATAGTGGATATTTTAGGAAGCGTCCTTTCTAGGCTTGTTGGACTCGTTCAAGAAATCATTTCAAGTTTGATGCCGATTATCGAACAGCTCATGGTTTTAATAAATGAAGTCATCGACGTTTTAGTGGATTTACTTGAAAAAAAACCCTCCCGCCACTAGAAGCTATTTTAAATTTAGTTGTGGATTTAATAGCAAGCCTTATTCCTTTAATTCAAAGAATTACAGATATTGTAAGTGTATTAATTGAAAAGATAATAAATCTTGTCATTGAGATTCTTGGGCCAATTTCTGAAGCATTAGAAATAATCATTGAGCTTGTAGTAGAGGTAGTTGATGTTGTTTTAGATTTAATCAACTCAATTTTGAACCCAATCATGGAACTTCTAAATGTCTTAGTTGATGTCATAGAAGTAGTGGTTGAGATTATCGGAACTGTGATTGATCTTCTCGCAAATATCTTAAAGCCAATATTAAATTTAATCGTTCAATTAATAAAACCAATAGTTGAGATATTAAAAGTAGTGATAAATGTGGTTTCTAGTATTTTTTCACTTCTTGAACCATTGCTTGAAGTTTTGCTTAAACCAATAAGCGTTATCTTAAAGGTTATCTCATCTGTTTTGAAGATTTTTGAACCAATTTTAACTGCGATTGGAAAAGTCCTAGAAGCAGTAATAGCTCCAGTTTTAGAAATAATATATCAACTCTTAAAGCCAATTTTAGATTTAATTAATTGGATTATGGAGGGCATTGAATGGTTGATTTCTAATCTTGCTAGTGCTTTTTCATCATGGTCTAGCGATGTTGATGGATTTTCAGATAACTTTGTCTCTTCTATTGGTGGAGCAGTTGATTTGGTAGGAGGTAAATTCTCAGGTTTCTTTTCTTGGCTATCTGAAGCCTTTTCTGGTTTTACATCTTGGATTTGTGATGTTGGAAAAGGAATAGGAGAGTTCTTCATAAACGCTTATGAGTCAATTAAAAACTTTATAAGTGGAGCGATTGATTCTATTTCTAACTGGATAAGCGATGCATATGAGAATGTTAAAGATTGGTTTAGTAGTGCAGTAGATACAGTAGGTGGCTGGTTTAATGATGCAGGAAAAGCTGTATCAGGTTGGTTTAGTGATGTCGGTGATTGGTTCTCAGACACTTTTAATATAGGTGGAGGAAATCAAAATAATCAAACAACAAATAACACTAATAACACGACAAATAATGTAACGATTAATACATCATCATCCGAATTTGATATCGATTCGATTAATAAAGCACTAGGAGGTAGTTATATTTAATATGAGAGAGTTCTATTTACAAAATAATCTAGGTCGCATTTTTAGATTTAATTATGCTTCTGGTGTTTTAATTTCATCAATAGACGATATCGGTTTTAGAAAAGAAAATGAATATAGTGATTTTGATAATAACTATAAGAAACTAAGTGAGAAAAATCCAATTCAAGATTTATCGTTCACGCTTACTTTTCTTAAAGGCTATAGAGGATATAAGGAGTTTGTGGATTTCATTGAATCTTCCGACTCCTTTTATCTTTACTATAAATCTATTGAGTGGAAATATTGCTATGTGGAAGTGGAAGAACTAAGTAAAACCGAACTTCAAGCTGGCTCTTTAGAATGTAATCTAAAACTTAAAAAATTATCGTATTGGTATAAAGATGTCATTCAAGAGATCAATATTGAAGTTGATTCAACTGGTAAATCCTATCCTTTTACTTATCCATATACTTATTCAAATTCTATAAGTGGAAAAGTAAGTATCACTAATAATGGATATGCAAAAGCACCGCTTAGAATTTTACTTTCTGGAGCGTTTTCAAATCCGGAAATCATCGTATCTAAAAATGGTGAGACACTATCTTCAATGAAGATATATTACACAACTTCATCAGGTTCATTGGAAGTGAATGCTTTTAATTTAGATCAAAAAATAGAAATTAAAGAAAATGGTGAGACAATTAATGCTTACGAATATCAGGATTTTAGTGTTGATAATTTCCTTTTTATCCCAAGAGGAACTGTCACACTTGAATTCAAGCCAAACGTGAGTCAACCACCAAAATGCGTCATCACCATGATGGAAGGATACTTATCTAACTAACATGGAACTTATCTTTTTATCTAGGGGTAGTCTTAAATATAAAGACCACGCTCTTATAACAAGTGATTTTGAACTGATTGTTGATTTGGTGGTTAATCAAAAGTCCAACTTCACGTTAAATAAAGAAAAAATCAATGCTGAAATAGGTGATATTGCTATCTTAAAAGATGCAACGCTTAACTATATTGGAATTATTGAATCAATCATTGTTAATCCAAATAAAACCATTAAAGTTCAATTAAATGACTTCAAAGAAATCTTTAATGTGAAGGTTCCTGCCGAAAACTTTTCAGGAGACATCTGTATATTTTTGAAGAATAAGATCAGACAAGCTTTCTTAGATAGTAGTGATTCAAAGCAAAACTTAAGCTACTTAACTATTGATGTTAACTCATCAGTTCAAGGCTCATTTGCTTATGATGATGATTCTTTTATCAATATTCTAGAACTCATTTCAATTGTAACTAAAGCATATGGAATCATCGTTAAATATAAAGTTTCTTTCTTAAGAGGAAGATTTCAATATATAAACATCATTATTGAAGAAGTGAATAAATCCATTAAGTTAAGATACGACTTAAAAGCAATTCAAAATTTAGAGGTTCAAGATTCGTCTCAATATTCGACAAATAAGTTAATTTTTTATCCTAAAAAAGAAAATTCAAGTCATAAAACGATTGAGACTTTTTATCTTCTTAAAGACGGAACAGTCACTAAAGATAAAGACTCGTTAAATCGTTTCGATTATGTAAATTATGATTGTGAATATTATGGCGATAAAGATTATGAAACTTTAAGCACAAAAGCTGAACAAAAGATGTGTGGAACAACAAGTGATCATGAGATTTCGTTTGATTTAGCGATGGATAATAACGTTTTTATTCCTCTTGGAAATCTATATCTAGGATCTTTTATTGAGTTCTACTCAAAAGCAAAAACTTACTCAACTTTGCTTACTCAAATTAAATTCAAAGGAAACTTTAAAAGTGCTCATATTACGCTTGGTGAGCATAGGTCAAATTTAACTGACAAAATTAAAATGCTGATGAAAGGAAGTTCAACTAGTTCAAACATCAGTATTTCAGGCGGAACAACAAATACAGATGGAGGTGTTTATTAATGGCAGTAGTGAAATTAACATTTGATGGTAGTCTTAATACCGCTAAACAAGATGCGGCATTTAATCATTATATTGCTTCAGGACAAATCGGAATTGTCAAAGGACTAGGAGGAGAAGTGGCAGCTACTTCGTCAAATAGTAGGATCACATTTAGTGATGGCTACGTTATGGCTTATGGAAGAAAAGTCTATATTGAAGAAGGAACATCAATTGATATAACTTTAGATTCTTCTGCGTGTGGCTATGTTGTGGTCTCTATTGATACAAGTCAAAACACAGTGACTTTGCATACCAAAGAAAAAAGTTCAGGCTACCCAGCACTTACTCAGGATAATTTATTAGAAAGTGATGGAAAATATGAACTTCCGATTTGCTCATATATAAAAACGTCATCTTCACTAATTGTTTCAACAGTTAACGTTACTTATATCAAAAACGCAAACTTATTAGTTGAAGAATCAAAAAGTGTTCTTACAGCTAAAATAAATCAAATTCAAAATGGAATGAAGTACACTTACATGCTTGCTCCAACTCCAACAAAAAATGTTTATACGTTCACATTATCTGATGAAATTAAGAAAAAAGACTGTGTATTAATTCATTTCTATGTAGCAAATAATGTTTTTACAGTTTCGCTTAGTATGCTTAAAGGAATCACAAGTTTGATGCAGTCTTTTAGATATCTAAATAATGATTATTCGCTTTCTTTAGAATACTCAAACGGAAAATTATACGTTGATTTATCAAGCACGTCATTCACATTAAAAGGAATAAATCTAATTTATTAAGGAGGAAAAATAAATGGCGACTATTCAATTAAAAAGAAAAACAAGTTCAGGAACAGGTCCATTAACTGGAACTTCAGGAACAGTAAAACAAGGTGAACCATTAATCGATTTAAATGGTGGAAACCTTTATATTGCAAAAGCAGATAAAACAGCATCTTCATCTAGTCCTCTTTTTGTAAGTGACTATATCGAATTTGCTAATAAGGCTAACACAGAAACTTTGATTAACTCAAAAATCAGTGCTTTAAAACTTAAAGGTGCATCACAATTTGATGTTGGTACAACTGCAGGTAAGATTCCGGTTATTGATAGTGATGGAAAATTAAAAAGTTCAATTATTCCTCAAATTGCTATCACAGATACCTTTGTTGTTGCTTCTCAAGCAGCGATGTTAGCTTTATCAACCGCTCAAGTAGGTGATGTTGCAGTTCGTACTGACGTTAATAAATCATTTATCTTAAAAGCAGATGGGTATTCAACTTTGGCTAACTGGCAGGAATTATTAACTCCAACTGATAAAGTTCAAAGTGTTAATGGTAAAACTGGTGCAGTAACAATTAGCTGTTCTGATATTGGAGCAGCTACAACGACTCAATTAAGTAACCACGCAAGTAGCGATATTCACTTAACAACTACTCAAAAAACAAAGATTGCTGATTCTAAAAACTATTTGATTATTAGTGGTGCTTCTCAGACAGTAGCCACTTCAACCTCAAGCACTGATATTACAAATAACTGTATTATTGGTGGGTTAAAGCTTTATACAAAAATTGATACTTCTTATATTCAACCTGTCGTTAATGCATATCTAGGTATTGATAAAACAAAAGTTTTAACTCCTTCAAGTACGATTGATGGTGGAACTTACTAATGGCAAATGTAATTAAAGTCAAAAGAGGAACAAGTACTCCGACGACTTCAAATCTAGCAAATATTGGTGAATTTGCATTTGATTATTCATCAAATAAACTCTATATCAGAAGCTCATCTAATGTTGTTTGTGTTAATCCTACTTCTGATCTATCAGGGTATTTAACAAAAGCAGATGCTAAAGATACTTACGCTCCTAAATCGCAGTTTAGTCTAGGAAGTTGGGAACAACGAGCGATTCCTCTTTTTTATAGCGGTAAGCTAATCGAAGGACCAATATGTCCAACAACACTTCAAGAAAAGTTAGTTAGTGGCACCAATATTAAAACCATCAATAATAATTCATTGCTTGGAAGTGGAAATATAAGTATCTCTGCTTCTATTCCATCAGAAGTGGCAAAAATAGTGGGAAGCAACTCTTCATTTGTTGATATTCAAAGAAATGGTAGTAGTTCTTATAGGCTTTTAATCAATAGAGGATCATTTACTGGTGGAACGGGACAAAGTAAAACAGTTTATTTTAGTTCCACATTTCCCAATTCCACTTATCAAATTGTCTTTGCAATGAAAGCAAATTCTGGATATACATACAGTGCTTCTCTTCCGGTGATTTGGAGCAAAACAACTTCTAGTTTCACAGTTTATACATCGACTGACAAAACTATTGATTATATTGCAATTTGCACTGTTTAGGAGGAATTATGGAAAAGAAGAAATTTTTTATTAATGAAGAAGGGGTGATTGAAGTTACTCCTTTTTTTGATAAACAAGTAAAAAAATATGGTGATTTTATTGAGTTAACTTTTGAGGAATGGCAAGAAAAACTAAGTGATTGTACTTATGGTAATAAGAAAGTTTATAAGGATGGTGAAATCATTGAAGTGGAAGATGAAAGAACAAAAAGTTCAAAAGAGTATAAGGAATTACAAACGCTTATAGAAATACAGCAATGTAAAGAATATTTAGCATCAACAGATTATGTAATTTCAAAACTCAATGAAGCAAAAATCGAAAGTGAAGAAGAATATCAAAATCTAAAAGAAAAGTATCAAGAAACTTTAGTAAAAAGAGCAGAAGCTCGAAAAAGAATCAATGAATTAGGAGGTTAGAAAAGTGGCGATATTAAAAGAATTAGACTCAAATTATGGAATTAATCCTACTTATCATCGAGTTGTATGTGTATCTATAGACGCTCTTAGAAGGGAAGTTACTATCTGCCTAGCTTCTTATTTTTCTAAAGAGATTAGAAATAATGGAGGACAGCCAATAGAGACTATCGATATTAATGTTCCAAGTGAAGATTATGACTTCTTCTTAACAGGCAACATATATCAAGCTTCCTATTGCTGGTTAAAAGAAAATGTCATTGGATTTGAAGAAGCAGCTGATATCTGATAAGAAGTTCATTGCTGAACTCATTCAGGGCTTTATTGGCGAAGATAAGACTTTAATGTTTTGCTACTTTTCTGGCTCTTTAGCGTATGGTACTTTTGCTGAAAATTCTGATATTGACGTCACAGCATTTATTGATGGATTAGATTTTTATATTCATACCAATATGGGTGATTATGATGTCTTTTTGTTGCCTAGATCATGGACTTTAAAAAGGCAAAGAGTAGATGATGATGTCAAAGAATATGTGAAGTTATTTATTGACGATATCTTTTCAATCGATAAAAACCTTATTTATGAGAATCCAAAATATCATGAAGATTTAAAAGAGCTTAGAAACTATGACATCACAAAGTCAGTAAAAAAGTATCTTGATAATTTCTATGAGTATTACATGTATTACTTCGTCGATAATGAAACACCAGTAAAGAAGTTCTATCACGTCATAAGAGTAAAAGGACAGTTAGAACATTATCTAAAGACTGGTGTTTTTAATTTAGAAATGGATGAAAAGTATCGTAAAGAAATGCTTGAGTTCAAAAGTAATACCGAAAACCAAATCGGACTACAAATTTATGCTTCTAAGATTGGTGATTACTTAGAGGACATAAGAAAAATAAAGGAGGGGTTATAAATGGAAACTGCAGACATTATTTTATCAATCATATCCGTTATTGGAGTTCTTTCTTCAATTCTTTTTGCTTACTTAGCTTTCCATAGAAATACAAAAGGAGATAGCAAGCAAAGCGGAAAAAACGAAGGCGTATTGATTAGCGATGTTGGTTACATCAAATCTAGCATTGATCGAATTGAAAAGACTCTAGATAAACTTGAAGAGAAATATGATGACCTTCATTCTCGTGTAATCAAGATAGAACAAAAGGTCGATGATCACATTAAAAATGAACAAATCCATACCAAAGGAGGAAATGACAAATGAAAGATATAATAATTAATATCATATCAATAGTGGTGACAAGTATTGTCTTGCCACTTATTTCAATTGCGGGAGCAAAACTTATTCAATTTATCAATTCAAAAATAAAGAATAATAAGGCGGCAGATTTACTTACTACCGCTACAACGATAGTGATAAATGCCGTTAGATCAGTTTTTCAAACCTATGTTGAAGCATTGAAAAAAGAAGGAAGTTTTAATAAAGATGCTCAGATTATTGCTCTAAATAAAGCAAAAGATATAGCTTTAACTCAAATGACTGATGAAGTAAAAAACTACCTAGTGACAACCTATGGCAGTCTTGACTCTTGGTTAGATACAAATATCGAAGCAACTATTAACATTTTAAAGAATAAATCCTAGATTTCTTCTATGCACTATACTTATATTTTTAATCTGGTGTAAAATCAAATTGATGATTGAAATATTTATACTTCTTGATTCAAAGGCCTTGACAGAAATAATCCATTCGTATACATTTATATGATTTAGTGTTCTAAACGCTCTAAATGGTAGGTTTGGGAAAAGAAAGGATGATTTTATGAGTAATTTTAAGTATGTTCCTAAAAAGGAATACCTGCCTGTAAAGAAGGAATTGATTAATTTGATTAATCTAGTTCAAAATGAAGTAAGAGAATATTTTACTTTTAGTTTTGAGTTTATTGGAAGTGCATCAAGAAATATGATCACTCGCGATGAAAGTTCTAATGTGGGGTATGATTTCGATGTAAACATTATGGTTAACGATAATGACAATGTTTACTCTGCAAAAGAAATTAAACAGATATTGCGAGCTGGCTTTGATAAGCATTCAAAGAAATTTGACTACGACTGTAGTGAAGATAGTAAAAGAGTCATTACAATTAAAGTGAAGGATACGGAAAAAGCAAAAGTTCTTCATAGTTGCGATTTTGCAATAGTAAATGATTACATTGATGATAATGGTGACGAACATCAAGAATATATTCACTTTAATAAAAGGCAGAATACTTATGAATGGCAAGAACAGCCAGATGGGTTTTATATGCTTCCTGAAAAAATAGAGTGGATTAAAAATAATGGGCTATGGCAAAAAGTTAGAGATAGGTATCTAAGTAATAAAAACGCCAATAGTGATCCAAAGAAAAAATCAAGATCGATCTTTGCTGAGACGATAGCACAAATCTATAACGAAAATTCTCAACGTTATTATTGCGATGATGAAGACGAAGAGTGGGGTTATTAAAAATGAGTAAACACGGACATGGAGTATCTTCGCATACTCATACACAACAACAAATAAACCATTATTCAAATCAACATAATCCTAACAATTCAGCACATCAAGCTAATAATAACAATCATTCAAATCAATGTAATCCTAATAATCCTAATTATCAAGGGTATAAGAATAAATAGCATAAACCTCTGGGACCAGTAATCCTGGAGGTTTTTTTCTTATTGTCCCTAAGTTTTAAGTGATTTTTACCGACTTAGACACAGGAGGTATTAGATCATGACTTTAGAAGAAAAACAAAAAGCACTTGAGTTAAGGAAACAAGGTAAAGGTTATGGGGAAATTGCAAAAACTATAGGAGTGTCAAAATCATCAATTACAACATTTTTAAAGAGGGATAATCTCTCGGAAACATGTCCTATTTGTGGCAAAAAAATTATTCAAAAAAATGGGCATAGAAAGAGAAAATTCTGTTCTGATAAATGCCGAATTGAGTCTTGGAAAATTAGTAAAGATAATAAGTTTGGAAATATAGAAAAAACTTGTAGATATTGTGGATGCCATTTTTTATCGTATGTGTCGAAGGATACTAAGTATTGCTCCCGAAAATGCTATTTAAACGATATTAGAAAGGAGGTGTCAGAAAATGAACAATCCTTCAAAAATGAATAAGTACTTAGCTTCAATAGCAATGATAAAGCAGATGATCAATGAAGGGATTGTAATTGAAAAAGACATGCCACAGATTAATAAATACTTTAGTGAAAAATATGGTATTAAAGAAGGCAGTTTATATAGTCAAAATAACTTGATAAAGACTCCAACTAGAGCGATGTATGTAGACGAAAGGAGTAAGAAAAATGGCTGAAACAATAAAAATAAATTCATTACCAACACTTCCCACTTTGCTTAAAGTTGCAGCATATGCAAGAGTGAGTAATGGAAAAGATGCTATGTTGCATTCATTATCTGAACAGGTATCGTATTATAACCGCTACATCCAAGAACATGATGGTTGGCAGTTTGCTGGAATTTACGCTGATGAAGCAATCTCTGGAACTAAAGAAAATAGAGATGAGTTTCAAAGAATGCTAATGGATGCATATGAAGGTAAAATCGATTTAATTATTACCAAATCAATATCACGTTTTGCTAGAAACACTATGACTCTTCTTGAGACAATTAAAAAACTTAAGAAACATAACGTTAATGTCTTTTTTGAAGAACAAAATCTTTATTCAATGAGTGGTGAATGTGAGATGATTCTAACAATGCTTGCTTCATTTGCTCAGGAAGAAGCTAGAAGCGTTTCTGAAAATATGAAGTGGAAAATTAGAAAGGACTTTGAAGAAGGACTGCTATGGGGCGGTAATAACGCCTATGGATATCGTATTGAAAATAGAAGATATGTCATTGTTCCTGAAGAGGCGTCTTTGGTTAAAAATATTTTTAATTTATATCTTGAAGGCATGGGAATTACTGCTATTGCTCTTAAATTAAACAAAATGAATATTCCCGCATATTTTGGTGGAAAATGGAACTTTTCATCGGTTCAGAATATTCTAAAGAATGAAACATATACTGGTGATCTTATACTTCAAAAAACATTTAGAACTGACTATATTTCTAAAAAACGGAAGATGAACCGAGGCGAAAAAGATAAGTTTTTAATCAGCAATGACCATGAAGCTATTATCTCAAAAAGTGATTTTAATAAGGTCCAAGAAATGATTAAAAGTAAATCTAAAAGATATAATGTGCCTGATAATTGTTATTCTCATCGTTATCCTTTTTCTGGGATGATTGAATGTTCTGAATGTCACAAAACTTATATTCATAGAAAGAAACACGGCATAGATAAATGGGGTTGTCAATCTGCTGAACAATATGGTCGAGCATATTGTAAAACAAGTGATGCCATTTCTAATTCAACATTAGAAGAAGTAACAGCTAAAGTTTTAAATCTGGACAAATTTGATGAAAAAGTATTCAAAAGTGAAATCTTTAAAATCATTTCTAAGCCCAATCATTTATTAACTTTTATTTTTAAAGATGGTAGCGAAAGAGACATCACTTGGAGTAATCCTTCTAGAAGTAAATCATGGACTCCGGAAATGAAAGAAGTAGCCAGACAAAGGTCACTAAAACTTTATAAAAAGAGAGGAGAGGATGGAAGATGGCTAAAAGAAAAATAACGGTTATTCCTTCAACAATAAATCCTTTAACGCAGACCCCGGTTGGTAGCGTTCAAAAAAGAAAAGTTGCAGCGTATGCTCGTGTCTCAACTGATAGCGATGAGCAATATACCTCTTACGAAACACAAAAAACATATTATGAAAATTACATAAAAAGTAAACCTGAGTGGGAATTTGTAAGAGTATATGCTGATGAAGGAATAAGCGGAACTAACACGAAAAAGCGTGAAGGGTTTAAATCGATGATTACTGATGCTCTTGATGGAAAGATTGATTTGATTGTTACGAAGTCCATCTCAAGATTTGCACGAAATACTCTAGATACAATTTCATATATTAGAAAGCTCAAATCGGCAGGAGTCGAGGTATATTTTGAGAAAGAAAACTTATGGAGTTTGGATTCGAAAAGTGAATTTGTACTTACCATTATGGCATCAATAGCACAAGAGGAATCTAGATCAATCTCCATGAACGTAACCTTGGGTAAAAGATGGCAAATGCAAGAAGGAAAAGTTTCATTCGCTTATTCTAGAATGCTTGGCTTCAAGAAAACAGAAAACGGATATGCTATTGATAAAGAACAAGCAAAGATAGTAAAAGAGATTTACACTGATTTCTTAATATGGGGTATGACTTCAACCGGAATCGCTAATAAGCTAACTAAAAGAGGCGTAAAAACTCCTTCAGGCAAAAGCGAATGGTCAAAGAATAATATTGAGTCAATTCTTACAAATGAAAAATATAAAGGTGATGCTTTGCTTCAAAAGACATATGTTGTTGATTATTTGGAACATAAAGTTGCAATGAATAAAGGTGAAATAACTCAATACTATGTTAAAGATTCTCACGAAGCTATTATTGATAAAGCAGAATGGGATATGGTTCAAGATGAAATAAAAAGAAGAAAAGAACTAGGTGCTACTTATTCAGCTAGTAGCATTTTCATTTCAAAACTTGTTTGTGGAGATTGTGGTGGAATATATGGTAAAAAGTTGTGGCATTCAAATGATGATTATCGTTCAGAAAGATATCTCTGTAATAATAAATATAAAGATAAGAACAAAAGGTGTACAACACCAGCATTGACTGAAAAGACAATAATTGACGCATTTATAAAAGCATATAATTCAGTTATGGTTGATAAGAATTCATTAATCGAAGATGCTGAAGCAATAAAACTTCTATTAAGTGACACATCAAAAATTGATAATGAAATGGATAAACTAAACACTGAACTTCAAGTTATTAATGGATTGGTTGACCATTTGGTTCGTGATAATTCTTCAAGACTTCAATCACAAGAAGAATACCAAAAGAAATATGATGAACTTGTCACTAGATATCAAAATGCAAAAACGAGATATGAAGAACTTTCAATAGAAAAATCAAGAAAGGAATTTCAGTCGCTAAGACTTGATATGTTTATTAGCAAAATTAAGGAAAGCCCATCACTTATATCTGAATGGAACATGGAAATTTGGAGTATCTTGGTCGATAAAGCTATAGTGAATTCTAATTGCTCCATTACATTCAGATTCAGAAACGGAGTTGAAAAGACAATAAAAGTGAAGAAATGTTAAATTTTTTTAGAAAAAATCAGAAAAATTACCTAATAATATATATGAAGAGTCATGAATCTTCCGTAATTGCATAAGTTATCGTTGCTCGTGGACAGCGTAGTGCCTAGGACCACGTTAAAATGCTAGTGCACACTCGAACTGCGGAGACAGCAGTAGGTCTTAGATCTCAGGCCTTAAACCACAGGTAGTGGAGAGATCTTTTTTTATTTTCTTTAAAAAAACAAATAATCATGTGGCGGGTTTAACAGATAAAAAATAAATAGTAAGATATGGCTACTAAGGAGCTTCTATGGAAGAAACAGTTCTAAAAACGAAACAAGAAATTATTAATGCTTTAAGAGAAGATATTAAAATCCTTCAAATATATTTTTCATCGGTTTATCGAGCTCGAATAGATCCATGTAAAAAGAGAATCGGCGTTAATGAATTTAAATTGCTTCTTGAAACTTACCATAATAAAATAGCGGGTAGCGATTATCTTTATAGTGCGATAAAACTCTGTCTTAATGAATTTGACTACATCAGGAAAAACCTAAGGCGACATGGTGAAGAGTATAGTCTTGATAGTTTAATTGAATACTACAAAAAGACTGACGCTTTATTTGCTGAAGCAAGCGATGCTCTTATTGAAGAGATAATAGAAATAAATAAAGAAGAGGACTTATTATTCCAAACTCGCTATAGATAGGGGTATTCAAAAATCTTTAGGGGTATTCAATTCTTCAATAAGGGTATTCAAAAAATAACTTAGGGTATTCAAAAAATCTCTTAGGGGTATTCAAAATCGTATTAAGAACAGTAATTAAAGCCATGTTGAAAACATAGGTTTGATACCAAAAAATGGTTTCAAACCTTTTTTGATGTTTTTAAGCCTATTTTTGCTTTTTTCTTCGTCAACCTAGGGTCGAACCTATAAACTTTAATTATCTTTTGTGTCTTTTTTATAATGGGCTAGAAAACAAAAGATCAAGGTATGAAAACGGAAGGTATAGGTAAGAAAACGTTTGATGAGGTATGAAAACGAAAGAAAAACTTTGGACAAATATTCATTAAGCATAAAAAAATGGGTCAGTTTGAATTCAAAATATAGGTCAGTTATATTGACTTTTGGGGTGCATTTTGATATAATTAACGCAGAAAAAATACCCCAAAGGAGATGCTGCTATGGATAGTCAATATTTGCAAATTCAAACGTTGTTAGAACAAAAGGCAGAAATTACTGCAAGATTAAATTTGATTCCTTATGATGGTTCAATTGAAATAAAAGATAGAAACGGTCAAAAATATATTTATATTAGAAAGCGTGTTCTAGGACGTAATACATCAACATATGTTGATTCGTATTCTGACGAACTGTTTGCTTCTATATCTAAATTATTAAAAGATGCCAAAGAATATAAAAAGCAAATAAGGAAGATAAATAATGAACTAGCAAAATTAGGCTATAGTGGTCAAGAATTATCTTCTAGAGTATTATTAAATATCGATTTTGCTAGAGCTAATATGAAATCAAATATTTATGATCAAGCCATTCTTGAAGGCATAGCCACTACATTTCCAGATACTGAAACAATTATTGAAAATGGAAAGGTTACTGGAATGACAGCAACTGATGTTCAAAAAATATTAAATTTAAAGCATGCTTGGGAATTTATTATGGATAAAGATGTCGTTGCATCCAAATCAAGTTATTCGATATTGTGTTATATTGCTGGACTTGTGAATGAAGGATTCTATACTTATGGCGGTAGAATTAGATGTGTTCCAGTAACAATTGGAGGAACAAGTTATATTCCACCTATGCCTATAGAATTTGTTGTTAAAGAAAAAATAGAAGAAATATTGAATAAAAATGAAGAACCAGTTGATATAGCCATTGAACTGTGTTTGTATTGTATGAAAACACAAATTTTTAATGACGGAAACAAAAGGGCTTCGGTAATATTTGCAAATCATTTTTTAATTTCAAATGGTGAAGGATTGTTAGTGATTCCAGAAAATAAAGTTTCAGAATTTAAAAAAATGTTGGTTGCCTATTATGAAGATAGAGATAATGGCGAAATATTAGAATTTATGAAAAAATATTGTTGGAAAAATTTTTGATAGGGTGCAAATGACTATTATTTTATAACAAAAGCACCCCATAAAGCATTAAGCCAGATTAATTTTGATACCAAAAGAAATAATGGTTTCAAGCTTTTATTTGTTGTTTTGAAGCCTATTTTTGCTTTTTTCTTCGTCAATTTAGGTTCGAACCTATGAATTTTAATTATCTTTTGTGTCTTTTAATGAGGTGCGGACCTTTTTTCTTTATATGTAATGATTACGGAACGATAGATAGTTGCTGCGGAACGATAGGTATATCAACGGGATGATTATGAAACCTAAAATCTTGAAAAAAATTAAATTTTGTTCTATAGTATGTATTGATAGTGATTGAAGGCTTTGTTGTGTTTATAATCGATGATCAAATCCACACAAATTTTATTTTGAGGACTAATTATGGCAAAGAAATTTTGGACTTTTATCGGCAACGATAAATACGATATAGGTCTTACAGGCAGCACCGTGTATGTTTACGAAAAAAATGGCAAAGAGCTTGCCACGTTCAAGAATCTCACATACGCATATAATGCGGTTATCTCTCCACTCGGTGATATTTTTGTAGTCAAAACCACCGATGGAAGAATGGCAATCTATTCTTTTTAGCCGTTAAAGCTTGTCAAAAAGTTCCGTTTTTCCAAGACTGACGGCGGTCAGGATGGAAATATGGTATTCTCCCCGGACGGAAAATATTTTTACAGCATTGAAAGTCACACAAGTACATTAAAAACTCTTTTGACAAAATACAAAACCGACGATTGTTCTATCGTTTGTCAGTTGTTTTCTGATAAAGAGTGTTTTCGCCTATCAGCTATTGAGTATGACAAAAATACCGATTACTACTATGTGTTAGGAATTTTATATAGTCCCGAAACGAAAATGGCAAATACGTGGTTTGTCGCAAAGCTCGTGGATGACGAGCTTGTGGATATGCGTTATATTACTGAAGGCGAAAGAGATTTTGGAGATGATGTCAATAGACTAAAAGTTATGGGCTACACCGAAAAGGCGTTTCAGTGGTCGACTTTCCGATACAAGAGGGAATACGATGACCGATATAAAATCAGCCTTGATGAGATTAAGACACTAAATTATTCGTTGGCAGCTCTTTGGAAAAACGCAAGCACAACACAAATAGAAAAAAAAGACTAAAATGAAAGCAAAAGTATTAAAACTGAAATACCCGAAAGACCCCGGTGCGGTTCTTGATAAGCAGGAAGTGCAAACATATATATGGCATCTTGAAGATGTGGGCGAGCTTGATAAATTGCCCCTATCATTTCTCGCATACTACGTTGTAGGTTGTAGACTCACAGACGAGGTAAACAACGGTGGCTTTGCACAGTATCTTTCCAATTCAAGCGTGCAGACTCTCCCTTATCTCGAAAGATGCGTAAATGCTCTTGGTAACGCAGAGCTGACAGCGATTTGCGCCGAGCTTCTTTCTGCCGTATCAAAGGATTTTGACATAAACGATACGGAAACCATCGCAAAAGCAGAATACTCCGACGAGCTTGAAACAGTCCTCACAGCACTTGATGACCGCTTCTATGCGCTTGACGAGAAGAATGACGTTGAAGGATTTGCAAAGAAATATTACAAAGACAACCTTCCCGAAGAAAAGCTGATTTTTGAGCTTGTAAAGCCACCCGTAACAGACCGTCGCAGATATTTTATCTACGATAAGTCAGGCATTACAAACGAAGAGGCAGCAAAAGCGTTTATGGCTTTCCTTGCAGAGTTCTCGGATGTTAAATTTGAGATTTCCATAGAAAAATGGGGTGGTATGTTCCGAATAAATGCTACCGATTCAAACAATTCTCTAAACCTTGCCGAAATCCATGCGCATTTTGACGATAGTTCCTACGCATTCGGTAAAAACGGCGGCATCGAAAGATGCAAAATTCTCGGCTTCAAACTCGGCGGCGGTATATTCAAGGAAATACACGTTGATAGCTGTGACGAGGAAAACTGGGTGTGGCGCTTGACTATTGCGGAAAGCGGATTTGATAAAAACGAATACGAAATATCCTACTTCTGCTGTTGTTCAGGCACTCCCGGTGCGGAAAAGATTTCAAGAATATGTGTCGGTGACTTTGCCGAAGATCACGAAGTCCTTGCACTTATTGAAAAAGTCTTTATTGAATGTGCAAAGGCTCAGGGCAACATCACTCGCATTTATGATGAAATGAACGGTTGGGATGTCGTCCCCGAAAATAAAATAAAAATGCTGTACGAGGTGTAAAAATGAAAACAAAATTACTTCAACTTGATACAAACTATTACAAATTCCCCAAAGGGATTAAAACTGTTGACGAATTTGCAGAATTTGCAAATAACAGTAGTCAAAAATTCGTAAAACTAACGATGTATAGCCAGGAACATTGTATGGAGCCGTATTTTATCGAAGAAGATAAAAAGACGGTTTGGATAAATCTCTCGCAGATAACCTACATTGAAGAGACTGACGGGGAGGTGTTACCTCGTATTGATTATGAGTGCAGACTCCGTCAGGTAGTTCGCGAGAAATGTCTTGACTGCGTAAATTTCCAAGGCGATCCCGACAACCTTGACGGACATTACGAAAGACTCTGCCTTGACGGTAGATGCTGGAGCTACGAAAAGCGCGACGAGGACGAAGAATAAAATTACTTCTTGAAAAAAATACAAATAGGGGTATTCACTTTTTCAATAAGGGGATTCAAAAAAACACTGAGAGGTATTCAAACTCGTATTAAGAAAAGTAATCAAAGCCATAAGAAAAGCATAGGTTTGATACAATTTGTGTCAGACCTTTTTTCATTGCGGATAGGAACTTTTATCCTTTCCGCCACCACGTTTCAGAGTCTTGTAGAAGTGTTAAACTGCATTTTTACGAGGCTCTTTTTCTTTTTATATATTGCTACGGAACGAAAGCCTTATGCTCAAGAGAAATATTTAGAAGAAACAAATCATAATAAAGAACCGATTGCTTATAGTATAAAATTTTTATATGAATCACCGATTAAAAAAATAATAATAAAATAGAAATTATATTTTATTTTTGCTAAAATTAAAATGTAGCTAATATCAAATAGGAAATGCAAAAAAGTTTGATATGCAAAAGGATAATACAAATGAAAAACAAATATTTATTGGTTGTCTCACTATTAAGTTTGTCATCAATATTATGTATGACAGGTTGCTCTAACAAAGTCAAAAATAACGAATATAATGATTACTATAAAAAAGTAAGCAAAATAATTAAAGATTTTTATAATGCTAGTAAGATTTCTACTTCTAATAAACAAAATAAATTAGCGTTAAAGAAAGTTGATGAGAGAAATGATGATATTATTTCAATTATAGATAACGCTGATGGAAAAACACAAAAGCCAGATATTGCTAACGCATTTGAACAATCATTTTATATTCCGATTATAATGGGAAAAGGCTTAACTGAATATAGAAAACAAACAAGTTTTTATAATATTGCAGCATTTGTAGATGAACAATACTATATTAAAACTTTTTTAGAAAGTGAGTCTATTTCAACTTATGTTTATATTCCTGGTGAATATAGCTTTGATGGTGTAAGTCATTACATTTATTTTAGCGTTAATTATATCGATAGCAATAACTATACATTTGGCGGTATAGAAATTTCTGATGATAACAACACAGAATGGTATTTTTATGGCGATAGTTCACTATTATTTATCGAATATTCGAAAACAAGTGAAAGAACTGTAATTAACTATCAGTCAGCGGATATGACTCAAAAAGAAATTAATGATCAAAGTGTCATTTCTGAAGTAAGAAACAAGTTAAAGGATAGCTTTTCATTGATTAATCCAAGCACTTTAAAAAATTTAAAAAACGAGTCTAAATTTGAAATTACAAAACAAGAATATTCAAAGATAATGGATAAAATATTTCCTAATAGAGGTGGTATTTCAGTTAATCAGGGATTACAAGTTTCAAATGGTGTTGTTTTAGGATATGTTAGCGATGGAAGTGAAACTACAATAACTTTACCAAGTAATGTTACAGCTATTTCTAATAACTTTTATATCTTCGCTAGTGGAAATATAAGAGAACTTTATATTCCAAAATCAATTACTAGAATAACTGATCAAGAAGGAAATACTGTTGATATTAAAACTTTTAATATTGAATATGATAATGATAATGTTCATTATTATTTAGAAAATATAATTGTCGAAGAAGGTTCAACTTTATTTAAAGTTGAAGATAATCTATTGACTGATACAAATAATAGTACTCTTTTATATTTAATGAATAAAAAAGTAGATAATTTAGATTTACTTCAATACAATAAATATTCTGATTGGTTCTTTAGAAATCAATTGCCAAATATATTTATAAATATAAAGTCCTTAAAATATAATTTAATTTATGATGAAAATAATTATGAATTTGATATTTTTGCTAACATATTTTTATCAAGTGACACTCAAGCTCACTTTGAATATTTAGAAGTTGGAAATGCCTATGATCAATATAACTTTTCAGTATTAAGTGATAAAGTTAATATAGATAAGTTAGTCTTAAGTGGTACTTTTGATAAAGTTTATATATCTGATGAAAAAGGTGCAATTAAAAATATAGAATTAAACTCAACTAAGCCTTATGCTACTTTTGGAGGTTTTGTAAATGGGCTTGAAACAATTGATATATATTTCAATAATAGTATTGATGGACTCGATCCTATTAATTGTTTGAACGTTAAAAAAATAGTTGTTCATGAGGGAGTTACTGAATTTTCATTAAATCAATTCGAAATAGATTATAATTTAGATAGAACTATAAATATCTATTTACCTTCAACATTGAATAGAATTAACTATAATAGACTTCAATATAATGCTATCACAAAAATTAAACTAATATCTAAAGTAAATAATGCCGTATTTACAGATTTTTCAAATATTAAAAATTATGGATGCGAAATTGAGATTGAAGACGATAGCGAGTTGAATAGTATCATTAACGATTATGAATATGTTGGCTATTCTTATAATAAAGAAACAGGTGAAATAGTGAATGATCCGTTTGATATAGGGAATATTCCAGG
>ERZ780185.414-NODE-414-length-27204-cov-3.360418_pt1 | contig 27204 bp, 30 predicted proteins | sample MGYA00511365_ERZ780185 | MGnify/ENA primary metagenome ERZ780185 (study PRJEB29588, sample SAMEA2151606) | human gut metagenome | biome: human gut; feature: human-associated habitat; material: faeces | place: Denmark | collected 2008/2010 ...
CATTTCAGGGGTTCGTTGGAATACAATTCGCTTTCGGGCAAAAGTTGTATTCCAGACTTGTAATGAAAAGTATTCCAGCAGGTTATGAAAACGATCTGCTGACTATGGTTGAAATATTACGAATCACTTATTATCTCTACGAATTTAAGAGAAACCGACGGGGTACAGCCCCGATTTACTGCAAGTTAACGACTGACGGTGCAGAACGCCAGCAATTTTCGACGGGACTTTATGTAACACCTGACTTGTGGGACAAAGACGCTCAATGTGTTCGAGGAACCTCGGAAGATGCCGTGCTGATTAACCGCCGCTTGCAAGACATCACCATCGAACTCAAAGGTATAGAGCGTAAATTGTACGAAGCGGACGGGAATGTATCGCTGGCTGAAATCTACTCGATCTACAAGCACAAGACGGTGGAGGAACATACGTTGTGCGGGATTTTCCGGGAGCGTCTGAACAAGATGGAGCAACTCGTAGGCAAAGAATATTCACCTGCGACATTGCAGAAATTCCGGGAGGTTTTCGCCCATGTGGAGCGGTATATCCGCACCTCGTATAACACGCAGGACATTCCCATCCGGAACGTGGACTATCGCTTTGTGAAGCAGTTCGAAGAAGCACTCATAGTGCAAGGTCTGAAAGCCATCACCATCAATAAAATCATGCAGCGGGTGCGTCAGATGGTCACTTACGCTTTCAAGTGCAACTATATCCAGCAGGATCCGTTCGTCGAATACAGGCCCTTAAAAGAGCGTAAACGGCTGGTATTTCTCACGCAGGAGGAATTGCATAAGCTGGAACATCACCATTTCGCACAAGAACGGCTGGAAACGGTGAAGAACATCTACCTCTTCTCGGTCTATACGGGGCTTGCCTACCATGAAGCGCAGGCGTTGCAACCGAAGCATATCACGAAAGGATTTGACGGCAGGAATTGGATAACGCTTGTTCGTCAAAAGACGGACCGGGAGGTTTCCGTTCCGTTGCTCCCGCAGGCAGAGAAACTGATAGCCTGGTTCCGGGAATTCGGTAGTACGGACGATTATATCCAGCCGCGTATCTCCAATCAAAAGGTCAATTCCTATCTGCGGGAAATTGCGGATGTCGTAGGTATCGACAAAAAATTGACGCACCACACGGCCCGGAAAACCTTTGCCACGACTATTCTGCTCTACAACGATGTGCCTATCGAGGTGGTGAGCAAACTGCTCGGACACTCTAATATTTCAGTTACCCAGCATTCCTATGCGCAAGTTCTGAACAAGAACATCAGCAATCATATCGGGCGGCTGGAAAAAGTTTTGGAGGAAACGAACGATTAGCGAATAGTGACTTGATAATCTCAATAACATCTTGTATCTTTACATGACTGCCTATGGTGAGAGCATAGGCAGATTTTAAAAATCTTTCATGTATGAATGACGATAAAATTGATCCCAAACTACGGACTATTCTATCTAAACTCCCAGCCAATACCGTAAAGATAGAGGACCCTCGCTATGAAATCTTCTATCCGAATATCAATGGTTACTGCGATGGTATAGGCTATTACCGGAGCTACATGTACAACGGAGCTTCCATCGATACATTTAACGACGAGAAAAATCCAGTCCGGTATGAAATCGATGACGACGATACGCATAAGCGCATAAACTGTGTGCGGCTGATATTTCATGAAAGAAAGAAATTGGGAGATATTTTCAATCATTTACCTTATGGAGTGATTAAAAAGAATATTCCTGGTATTGGAGCTACTACACTTGCATTACAACAACTTAGTCATACGATAATAGTTGTTCCGACAAGAGCATTGGCGTATGCAAAATATGTAACGGGCTACAATAATAACAAGACTAAGAATAGGTATCTCTATGTCGGGAGTGATATAAATGAATGTCGCAAACCGACGGATGAACAGATATACGAGTATCTTACCCAAAAAGTAGACCCAGGTACTTATAAGAAGATTATAGTTGTTGCAGATAGTCTGGGGCGGGTAATGAAGCAGATTCAATACATTGAAGATGCTCCGTCAAGACTTGCAAAAGTTATAGAGAAACATTGGGAAGAAACTCATACACCTATGGAAATATCATCAGAGGATTTATATTCTCATAGTCTCCGTTGGTATCTTATGGTGGATGAAATCGACTCATATCAGTCCGATGGGGTATTTCGTCCAGCAATGGAGAATGTGATTGACTATTACTTTACTTTCCCTGAAAGGCAACGCTGTCTTGTGTCTGCGACGATTCGCCCATTCTCCAATCCGCAATTACAGGAAGAACCTGTCTTAGAATTAAATTATGAAGAAAAGGATAGGCGAGATGTTGAATTGATTAATACGACCAATATTCATATAGAGGTCTGCAATGCCATAAGGCATTTGCGAGAAAACTTTTTTACAGATAAAATTGTAGTAGCCTATAATTCGATTACGTCTATTCAGAAAATTATTGCTCAATTACCCAAAGAATTGCAGAAAGAATGCCACATTGCTTGCAGTCCTGACAGTAAAGAAAAAGCGGGCGAATTCTTCACAGTTCTTCAACGTAATCTTGCGAAACCAATTACTTTTATCACATGCTCTTATTTTGTAGGAGTAGATATAAAGGAACGCTTTCACTTAATATCGGTTTCAGATGTACGGCAAATATACACGATTCTGTCGATAGACAAATTATATCAGATTTCGGGCAGATGTCGCCATGAGGCTGGTTTATTGAGTGAAGCCATTATCTATAATTCAGCAAATAAAGATGCAAAGGATTATGGTGAATTTTTGGTTCAAAGAGCTCTTGATTTGAGCCAAGATATTTGTAGCCTTTCTAATGTTGTCAATAAATTGCATGAAAAGCATCCGGAATTATTATCTGAGAATTTTCTTCGTCTGAAAGATGATATTGTAGATCGTACCAAACAAAGTTATTATGGTAGCAGTCCGATAGAGATCGTTCGCGTTAATAAAGATCAAGAGATTGTTCCGGCCTATTTCAATGTAGATGCTATTGCGGAATATGCATTTTTAAGAGGCCATTTGTATAGCAACCCTAAAATACTTCATAATGAATTGTTGAAGTCATGTAATATTACTTTCTATGATGAGAGAGACCCTGCTTTTACAGATATACAAAAGGAGATAGAGGACGCCATAGACGATCAATTCGAAAACAAACGTCTTGCATCAATATCTGAGGTTATAGAGAAATTGAAAGAACTCCGGTTGCAGAATAAATTAACAGATGCATCAATCGCACATTTACGCCGGAATCGCCATCGTGAGGACTATAAGTTTATTGACCGATTCTCAGAACTTTATAAGTATGTGCCTTTCGATATCTTGGTGGCAAAACTGCAAGAGGGGAATGCTAAGACATACAGAGGGTTTATGCGGAGTGCTAAATATCTTGCATTATCTGAAAAGCATGCTTTCAAACAACTTATCAAGGGCAGTTTTGAGATTAATAAGAGATATACTCAAACGGAAATATTGGAACGGCTCAATGTTATTTTTGAAAGAGAAGATATTCCCAAATTGGGAGGAACTTATCAGGCTGTTCAGGAACTCCATTATTTTTGTACTACAACACGACCTCAAAATTCTTATTATGTGATTCAGTCACATAAACCGGCATTAGATTTCGAACCATTATCGGAAGTGTCAGATGTGGGAATGTCTTTAAGGAAATACTTTGACTACTAATACTCATTTACTTGTAATATATACTATAAAGTAAATGAGTATGCGAGTAAAAGGCTTGTCAGAAATGGCAGGCTTTTTTTGTAAAACTCGATAAATATCATAGTCAACATCTCTCCGAAAGAGATGATAAACATTCTATAAGGTCAATCTTGATTTTCAAAAACTTTTAGCTGAAATTTGCATCTGCAATACCCCGCGAGTGCGTTGTATTTTAAGAAACATTTTCTAACTTTGTGGTGCTATCCGATGGGTAGTGACATATTGATTGATGAAAGTGTTTAGCTTTTATCCTTACGTGGAAATCTGGAAAATTTCAATAACTGAGGGATAGGCAATACAAACACTCATCACTTGCGTAGCTATATCATTCTCGATATACTGCTCAAGTGTGGGGTATTGTTTATTTCAGTTAAGGTATTCCAGAACCTCCACGTAAATAAACTAACAACTCCACACTTTCTTTTTATTAATCCCCGTAGAGGAGTTGGGCGGAAAATACAATTAAGTGGATGGAAAGAAATGTATCATCGCCTAATTTATACCATCTTACAAAGAAGTTTGAATATTTAAGGGCAATTGTTCAGAATAAATATTTCAAAGTTTATTATGTGTTAGAAACATTCTTTTTCATAGAAAATTCTATGAGATTTGCTATTCCTATGGTTTGCTTTACAGATTTGCCCAAAGGAGTAAGAGGAAAACATCGAGCGAGATATGGAGACTATGGGATCGTCCTAAAAAAAGAGTGGGCGAGAAATAATGGAATCTGCCCGGTTTTGTATTGCAAGAAAGATGGAAAGTTAACTGAGACAATTAGAGTAATTTATCATACTGCTCCTAAATTGCAAATGCGCCTACTATCTTATTGTAAGCCATACTATGCTCATTATTACAATCAAGAACAAGGTAAGTGGAGCGATAATAATGTCCGCTTTTATGATGAACGAGAGTGGCGATATGTACCTGATTTTAATATTGAAGATATTAAGAAAGTAAGAGTAGGAGAAGAGTTTGGGGAAATTATATCGTTTACAGATGATGATATAGTACGGATATATGTAACATCCGAAGCTGAAAAAAAACAGATTGCTCAATTTATTGATATTGAAAAAATTAGTATTGTATGAAACGTTTTATTACTCTTTTGATATGTTGCATATCAACCTATAGCTCATTATTTGCGCAAAATGATTATTTCCAATATGAAAATGAATCGAGAATACTTCGGCATCCTAAATTAATAAAAGGGCATGTCAAATCAATTAGAGCCATTGCTTATGATGCTATTGATAAATTCGGAAATATTGAAAGTGGGGAAATAACGACCTCTTTTCTTAATTGGGGATTAAATATGAATTATTTACGAACCTATGATAAACGTGGTCGTCTAATAGAAGAAAAGGAGTATTCTAATTTTCAAGAATTAATATTAACGGATAAGTATTCGTATGAGAATAACAATATCAGTATCATAAATAGATATGATAAATCAGGTATATTATGGGAGAGAATACAGTATAAATATCAAGACAATAGTGAGAATTATGCTGTTTATTGCTTCGATAAATCGGGAGATTTAAAATATACTGGTAGATGCATAATTGATGGTAATCAAATTATTGAAAATGGAATGGCTGAAATTGGCACAAATACTTTGTATACATATAAGCATCGTTACAATGCATTTGGCGAACTATCTAATATTGAATTAGTTCAAACAAAATTGACAGACGATACTCCTAAAGGGCTGAACATATTATGTGAATACAAATGGGATAAATATGGGAATATTATTGAATTTATCAAATATGTTGGGACAATGGATAAACCTAATGTATATAATGTTATCCAATACAAATATGATAATTATGGAAATTGGACCCAAGCTATTGTTTATAACGGTGTTGGGAAAATGCCTTATATGATAATTAAAAGGACGATTGTGTATCATCAATAATATGAGAAATTAGCAATAGTATGAAGCAATTAATAATAATGTGTATTGGATTGACGATTTGTCAATTTGGATTTGCTCAGAATCAACCTATAATAATGAGGTTTAGTAGTATGACAATATGTGCAACAGACGATGTGTATGATGCCATAGATGCTTTGACTCAAAAGAAAGAGGTTGTTGGTAAGATTGAGTTATTCGGAGATACGATCAAATTTATACAAAATGGATCTACAACATCTTTGAAAGTATTAGCCGGCTGGAAAACAAAACGTGACTATGTGATTAGAGCGGAACTTGCGGATGGGAGTGTATGGAAATTTACATTTACACCAGTGTCCAAAAATTTTAATATATGTAAAATAATTAAAATTAAAGATCATGTATATTATCTTATTTCAATTACTTCTGGATTTGTAGAGGATTTATCATTGTTAAAAAATTGTCGTTAATGCATTCTTAATGTTTTCCTGCCTCACCTGCGGCTACTCCGATTCCTGCGTAGGCCATCGTTGGGAAGATGGTACACCATTAGCCAAATTCACCTCCTTTGCCTGTAAGGATTGTAAAAGGCTGTGTGACAATTCATATCTAAAAGGTGTACCTGATATTATTGCACTTCAAGAAAAGGGTGAGGCAAAATGGATTTATTCGCCAACAGAACCTTTCTGCATGTGGTGCGGGTCAAAGAATGTCGAAGAGTGGAGCGAAGATAATCCGGTATGTCCTAAATGTGGAGGAGTGATGCAGAAATTATGAATGTACGACAGATTTATAAATGGATAGTATTAAGGATTAAAGAACGGTATAGGGAATGCCCTGAATATTTTTTAATCCTCGACGGTAATTGGCTGAATAATGAAGATGAAGAGATATAATACCCATGTACAATTTACTCACTTACTTTGTAGTAGATATATAAAGTAAATGAGTGATTTGTTATTATAATATGATTGATATGTTATGAAAACTTACAGTATTATTGGTGCAATTATCGGGGATATAATTGGCTCTGTATATGAACAAATCAATACAAGATCCGCAACATTTCCTCTATTCACGAAACGAAATAGGTTTACTGATGATACTGTTATGACCATAGCAATAGCCGATTGGTTGTTGCATGGAGGAACTTTACCTCATATTATGCAAGAATGGGGAAAATATCGTTATCCATATAGAGGTTATGGAGGTATGTTCCGTAAATGGTTGGCTTCGGATAATCCGCAACCCTATATTAGTTATGGAAATGGAGGGGCCATGCGAGTAAGTCCCGTAGGGTTTTATGCTCAGACTTTGGAGGAGACATTATCCCTTGCCCGTCAGACTGCAATAGTATCACATAATCATCCGGACGGAATAGCTGGTGCAGAAGCAATAGTGACATCGGTATTTTTAGCCCGCAATGGTACCAATAAGAACGAAATCCGTCATCATATCATATCTTCCTACGGCTATAATCTAATGCTTAAATGTCAGGATATTCCACCCCGATTTACAATAAAAGCGTCAATAACATGTCCTGCGGCCATAATAGCTTTTCTTGATAGTTCTGATTATGAATCTGCTATCCGGTTGGCCATTTCATTAGGGGGTGATAGTGATACAATAGCTTGTATGGCAGGTGGTATAGCTGCGGCGTATTATGGCATCCCGAGTACGATCGTCGATAGGGCAAGAACTTATTTGCCAGATGATATGCTTGCAATCATAGACGAGTTTGACAATAGAATTTGAGTTTGGAATATCTCCAATTACGTTCATTACTATGAATAAGTATTAATTACACTCACTTACTTTGCAATAGACATAATAAGTAAATGAGTATAATAATTATATGCTGCCCTTATTAACTTGGAAGATGAAAAATTACCTATCTATACTTATTGTGTTGCTGATGTTTGGGTTACTGATTGTTGGGTGTGGAAATCACCATTCAGAACAAACCTATGATGAAATGCTGAATGATGTCGTACAGAATTTCAACAAGGGAATAATAGGTGGTGATAGTGTGCTGAAAAATTTTGTAAAGAAAGTAAAAGCCGATTCAGTTGCTCGGAAATATTCCAACTCTGCAATGAAAGAAGAAATGATGCTCAACCTTATTTCTGACTATATAGATGCAGGACAAGTAGACAATGCACAGCACCTATACGATAATATGCTGAAATATGCAGAACAGGAATATGGAAAGGTCAGCCAAATGGCAGCAATGGCCTACAAAGAAAAAGCGCATTTATACGAACGTGTAGGAGATTTAGACAATGCTATTCAGATGATGCAAAAGTCCGCAGAGGTGTTTGAGAAATTGCCAAAGAGCAGTTGCAATTATTATAAAGATGCCAATGACTTTATAGGAATGTGGACAGAGGAGCGGGAAATAATTAAAAATCATCCAATACCTAAAAGCCTTTCTTTAGATTCATTAGAAAGAAAATTATGCACTTACTTTGATTATGAATCATCCCCTAAGGCAGCAGGATTTTGGGATTATATGGAACCATATCTATTGAATCCACAAACACTCACACAGCAATCGTCCTTATTGGATTCTGTAATGGAAATCCATATAACACCAGATGACAAATATAAATTTTACAGTTATGATCGTCGTGAAAGCGGAACAATCGGCTACTATACAACCTACATTCAATATAAAGATTCCGATGAAAATATTAGTTACAAAGAATGGCAGGCAAATTTGAGATCTGATTATTCCTCACTAATTTGTAATGTGTGGCAATTCAAATATGCAGGGAAAGATTATTATGTTATTAAAACATTCAAACAAGGGATGAATTGTTCTTGGGGTTATGGAATGGAAATAGTTACTCTTAAAGAGGGTGTGCCTACATATCATACTCAATTTTACCCCAAAGGGATATATACTCCGCATGAATATAAATATTTCACCTTTGATGAGGATGGAAATATAATAGGTGATTATTACGCTCCAGCCTATGATGTCGCAGTTTGCAGTACAGACAACTGCAATCACAATATCAATTATACTTTTGATCAGAAAACATTGACGGTTTATGTTACGGATGATGCCAGTACACCCGACAACCCAATAAAACAAGTGCGGAAACATTCATGGCGACTTATTTTACGAAGTTAGGGAAACAATTTACCGAGCCTATTCACAGAACAGCCCTTAATTATACTATAGAAGGTTATTTCGAATATAAATCATATTGAATCTGAATAAAACAAATCGTATTGAATCCAATGAAAGGTTATTTGGTCATATTTATTGTATTACTGGTAGTGTTAGGCTGTAATGATTCCGAACCTAAACAAGTACCTTTTTACTACAAGAACTCTATATGTGGATACAATGTACAAGGAATTGCATTTCAAGATTCAATAGATAAAGATTATTGTAATATTATTCTGACTTTCAGAAACAAGGTAACAAATAAATCGTATTATGATTGGAATAAGAAATATTCACAATTATTCCCAATGCGCATCGTAGCATAAAGCATTCATTTACATATCTTTACACATCGGTTTGAGTGCTATTCAGCCCATCGACAAACCGTTCAAACAGAGGATTTTGATGAATATCTGTCGTAAAATCCTTGAATCAATTCTCTAAAGGCATTTCATCCATTTTATTGATTGAAACAGTTGGTCTGAGTTGGACTGACATGGACTATGATGGACTATCATAGACTTACATGGACATATATTTTGGAGTATCTCCTTTCGATTTAAATTGAAATCTATATTCCACTATAATCCATGTCAGTCAACGGTAGTCCATTTCATTTTTTCCAATGTAAATCTGCTTCCTACGAAATAAAAGCTATGTAAGTGATCGAAGGCAGAACCATGATTCAACAATGAAAAATCACAAGAGAATCAAGGAATGTTTCGGCGATTTCGAAAATATTAAATTAACCATAAATCAGAACATGAACGAATACACATTCTATCAAGATCATAAAGGTACGATCTGGCAGCGGAGCCATTTCTCAGTGAATGCCGAGTCTCTAAATGAAGCAAAGCAGATCATAGCAGCCAACAACCTGTCTTCGAACTTCGTCGGTGATCTGGACGACGGACAAACCATTGTTTTCCACAAGTCAGAGTACCTATACGATACTTTGAGCAGTATGGTTCCCGATCATAACCAAGGACATGCCACGATAATCGTTCTCGATTCGAACCATGAGACTATCTGCATGAACGGCCACGATCCGCAGGTGGACCGATCTGTGCGGAAGGAGCTGCGGGTCTTCGCCTGGCCTTACAAACTACTGCCCCGCAATGCTTCCGACGAAGAGATTCTCAAGGCATGGGAGAATGGGCCCATACCAGCCCCGGAAGATGAAAGGGAGATGTCCGAAGTAGAAATATACACGCCTGATGAGTTTTCTGAGAGGATCAATGACAATAAATGCGCTTTCGACAATTATTATGTTCGTTTCATTATAATAACCTTATGAACATGACAAAAATAGCAAAACTGTGTAGCAGTAAGTCTGCTCACACGGATCATCGTTGATGAAACAGATTCCGAAGAGGAGAATCTGGCTACCGCCAAGCCTCAATTTATCTGCAAAATCAACACGGACCTTGGAGATAACGTTGAATTTATCGAAGAAGATACCGAATGTCCTTTCGATCCGGAAACAGATTGAACGCCCGGAAACCTATTGAAACGAACGCTGATTTAGATCAAAATTATAACTCAGAGCATGGCCGAATCAAGCCATGCTTTTTAATTATCCATAACCATGAAAACATTCGCAGATGTAAAACGTAAAATGAGACCCGGCACAAAGTGGCGTTGCATCCATCTTTTCGACAACACAGATATGGGTGTGCGAGCGGTTGGTAAAGCACAAACCAATGCCGTAGCATTCCTTAAACCCGACGGAAAACTTATATGGCTCTTTTGGCCCAAGGCTAAAGACATACAAATCATCGACGAGAATACTTTTATCGTAACAGACAACGGTAGACCTATGCTGAAATATATCTTCGTAGAGTAATAATTTCAGCCATAATACGCTGTAGAAATCTTAAAAATTAAAGCCTATGCAAAAGAAAAGCAAAGGCCGGATATTGAGTATTACACGAATATGTGGGTATTGCGGCAATCCCTTCGAAGCCCATAACAGTACAACTCGCTTTTGTTCAAGAAAATGTTATAACCGGGACTATTATCTCCATCATGCCCAAATTATGAATCTAAAAAGGGCCGAGCTGTATAAAAAAACCTACAAACCTCGAAATCCGGCAAAACCGAATCCTCTACCTGCTTCTGGAGAAATCACTACTCCAGTGGACCTCATTTCCATCAAAGAAGCGGCGAGACGTATGTGTGTATGCAAACAAACGGTGTACAACTTAATCCATGCGAATCAAATCAGGGAAATTCGTTACACCTCACGTTTATCCTATGTAAAATGGAGTGAAATAGTGAATCATTTCAATCACAACAATCCGAAGATTCCGCAAATCACGTTGCCGAAAGGTAAACAGCCGTTGCGCAGGGAAGTAATTGCAAAATTCGAAAAGGCAACGGCAAAAGCAAAACTCAAGGAATCAACTCCGCTGTGGCTAACGCCACAGCAAGTATGCGAAAGATACGATTTATCATCAATCAATATTGTCTATGCTTATGCCAGTAAATTTCATATAGTTAAAAAGAAAGTCCACCGGCATACATTGTATTCAAGCAAAGCCTTTGATGCCGTATTAGAACCTTATCCCGATAAAACGATGCCATCCGGGTATATAACCATAAAAGAGGCTTCACTGAGATACAATCTTTCTCTTACAGGAGTCCGAAAGAGACTTGACATTTTAGGTGTTAAATATACATGGTTTCAGAAATCGATTATTTTTCAGGAAGATGAGTTTGTGAAAAAATCCAAGAGACTTGAAATCGCCTGACAATTACCGCATTACAAAACACAAATAATTGATTGTATGGTTAGTAATAAATAACTTGCAATCCCAAAAAAATATAACATGAGAAGAGTAAAAGTTACAGTTCGCAGCCGTCCGATTTCCGGAGATCGACGCACGCTCTATCTTGATTATTACCCGGCAGTCCGCATTCCCGAAACGATGAAAATGATGCGGCAGGAAACATTGGGCATGTACCTGTATGATAAGCCGAAAAACCAGATTCAGAAACGGCATAATGAATCCACGCTTGCACAAGCGGAAGCTATACGCTGTCTCCGCGTCCAAGCTGTCATCAATGAAGAGTTTGGTTTTCTGGATAAACAACGCCTGAATACGGATTTTCTTGAATATTTCCGCAAAGAAACCCTCATGCGGAATTGTAGTTGGGCAAGTTGCTACAAACACTTCAAGACATTCGTGGGCGGTAAATGTACTTTTGCCCAGATCAATGTCGATTTATGCGTGAAATTCCGGGAATATCTTCTGAAAGCTCCCCGCTTTGATACTTCCGCCAAAGCACTTTCCGTCAATACGGCTTCGGGTTACTACCGCAAATTCCGGGGTTTGCTTGCCATCGCATTACGCGACAAACTGCTGCAGGAAAATATCAATTTGTATCTGGACCGTATCGATGTAAAGCCCAACAAAATTGAATTTCTCACCCAGCAGGAATTGCTCAATCTGTCGAAGGCTCCTTGTGAAATTCCCGTACTCAAAAAAGCGTCGCTTTTCTCATGCCTAACTGGATTGCGATATAGCGACGTGCAGCGCCTCGAATGGAGCAATATCGTTCCGAATCTCGAAGGCACGGGGTATAATATCCGTACACGGACAAAGAAAACACAAGCGGAAATATCTCTGCCGCTAAGTCCGGATGCCTTGGAGCTATGCGGAGAGCGTAGTGACGGCGTAGTTTTCATCGGACTTAACCGCAACATGCTCAATGCTCCTCTGCGCCGGTGGATCTCCGAAGCTGGAATTACAAAACATATCACTTTCCATAGTTTCCGGCACACCTACGCCGTGCTTCAGTTGGCAAGCGGGACCGATATTTACACCGTAAGTAAAATGCTCTCGCATAAGCATGTTACAACGACAGAAATCTACCTCGACCTGCTTGAAGAAACCAAGAGTAAAACCATCGGCCGCATTCAAATCCATAAAGATCACGATCCGGATGCAGCATGAAGAAATAGTACTAACCAATAAAATGTTTAGAAATGGACGAATCCACTAATTTGACATTCAACGACCTGCCGCAGGCAGTATGAATGATAGCGCAAGAACTGAAAGAACTCCGGGAAATGGTCGCGGTATTACAGCCTCCGAAACCCACGCGCCGGCCAATTCTTATCGATGAAGCCTGCAAGATTCTCGGTAAAGCCAAACCTACCGTATATACACTGTCCCGCTTAGGTGAAATTCCCAGTTGCAGACAGGGCCGAAAGGTTTATTTCTACGAAGATGAACTGCTTGAGTACATCAATTCCGGAAAAGTTACTACAGCCCGGGAAATACGGGAAACCGCAGAGCAGGCGCTATACAAAGGCACTCGACGCCGATAAATGATGAATACGGCAGAGACCTCACCATCGAATCAGGTGGTGAGGTTTATTGTTGTCTTAGAAATCTGATTTAAGTTAAAGCTTAAGTTAAAAGAAAGCCCAAAACACATTGTGCATCTTTGCCGTACAAAACGACAACCAACAAGCGGTGAAACAATGGATTCGGAACAACAGTTCAAAGAGATCAGAACCTTATGCGTTCTGATGATAGACAAGCTGGATAAGATTTCGGCTGAATTTCGGGAAATGTTTGGCGCACATAAACGAAACTCCGATGATATTATACTCGATTATCAGGATGTATGTCAGATATTGCATATCAGTCTCAGGCATTTGCGCCGACTGGCAAATTCGAATGAATTACCGGGCTTCAAAATCGGCAGACGGCGTTTCTGGCGTAACTACGACGTGCAGGAATATATTCGCAAGATAGAAAAAAATAAGAATCGCTAATCATATAAGTTATGCCCAAAGAACCAAAGTATAAACTCATCGAAGAAGAAACGCTTCGGGAACTCTTATCCACACAGTTCCAACTCAGCTATTCTATTATCCTGCTCAGCTACATTTGCCAGAGAAATAAACTCGACACGACCCTTACTGCAAACGAAGCGGGTGGCATCATAAAATTATCTCCCCGCCAGATAAATGACGCCCGCAACCGCTGCCTGATACGGGCTGTAAACTGCGGGACATGCAAGCTATACAGCATCTTCGACCTTGCCATGCTTGCTGCGAACCTACACCGGAAACGGATGATTTCAAGTTTGAGACACGTAACCACCTATTCTGCTCAAACACCCCGGGAATCCAAATAATTCCCTCTGCTTTTTCTTTTTAAACTCACCTTTCGAAGGGACAGACCGCTTGTGAAAGCCGTCTGTCCCGCTTTTTTATATTCTTATCCTAATTTAAAAATAATGCTTAAAAAACCACATAAATATGTTAGCACGATTCGGAGGCCCACTATATGTCACAGACGACTATATTCCTGGGATATATACTGAAATTTTCAACATACTGATACTCTCTGCCAGCCCCTCGGAGGTTCAACGACAATTACTACAGTTATGCTCCCGAAAAGGACATCAGAACCCCTATAATTATTTTAAATGGGGATTTTCGGGGTCCTATTTCTGGCTGCAGCAACGATTATCATACTGTTCAAAGGAGTGCTTTGCATTCAAACATCTGACGATAATGACTTATTCCCGGATTAATAAGCTCTTTATCAATAATTAATTCTCTAAGCGAAAATGACTTATGGTAAAAGAACCTTTATATCTGCCCGGTGATAAGCAGGAACTCTTCGACCGTTATTTGGATAAAACGGCTCATGCCGACCTGATTGAACGCCTCCGTGTTATCACCGGAGCCCTTCAAAACAAACTTACACCGCAGAAACTCCGACTACACCGTATCGATCGTACCGACGCAATAACCTTGTTCCACGAGCGACAAAAGCTCACAAAGAAAATGTTTCAAGCAGTAGTGACAGATTTTGCCGTGCGTGTCTGTACGAACCAGATTGAAATCTGCACGCAGCAATTCTATGAAGCGCCTCGCGGGAAAGAAGCCGAGCATATTGCGGCGTCCCGAATTCCCGACTTATGTGACGATACGGAGCTATTGGAACAAATGTACGAGTGGTGGAAAAACCTTCTTCCCGGCCAGAAAAAAGGCATTGCCAAAACCTTCGATGATGACTTTAACCCCGAATGGTGCTTCCGGGACAAAGAAGAAGAAACCATCCAATGTATTGATGCCTGCTGGCGCAGCTTGCCCTTGGAAACGCGCATAGATATATATCACTATTGTGTTTGACACACATAAAACTTAAATCCACCTTTTTGAACGTGAGACACACGTAAAACTGTACAACGAGCCTATGATAAAACCCACCGTTGTAAACCTGCCGCAGAGTTTGAATCAAGCCTCCGGTATAATCTTTCATTTTGCCGGGAGCCATGCGCTCCCGGTTCTTTTTTCCAGTAAAGCATTTCAACATTTACCTTTTAATTCCAATCATTATGTCTAAGAAAATCAATCCGGCAATCGCAGCCGCAGCAGAAACCATCGCACCGGAAGTAGCCCTTGTAGCAACTACCGCAATCGCGCCTTTTCAGGCCATTTCGATGAATCTCGACATCTCTCTGATCGACCCGTCGCCGCTCAATCCCCGAACGATCTTCTCCGATGAAGGGATTCAGGAACTTTCCGACAGCATCCAAAAGTACGGATTGCAATCGGAGATTCTGGTCCGCCCCAAGAACGGGCGTTACGAGCTTATCTTCGGAGAACGCCGTCTTCGTGCCTCAAAGAAGGCAGGACTGACGACCATTCGGGCAAAGTGTGAAGATTTGTCCGACAGTGAAGCGAAGATTCGAGCTTTCATCGAAAATCTGCAGCGCGAAAACCTCACCCCCATTGAAGAGGGTGATGCCTTTGTGCGCCTGCTGGACGAACCCGACATGACTGTGAAGCGGCTTTGCGCCGATCTGGGCAAAAGCGAAGGTTACGTGCGAACACGCATTAACCTTATGAAGCTGATCCCGGAGGTTGTCGAGCTGCTCAACAACAAAGAAATATCCCTCGAAATCGCAAAGGAATTTGCGAACTACAGCAAGGATATTCAGCAGACCGTTTGCAAGGATCATTTCAAGGAAAACGGTTATTTCAGTTGGCGCGGCATCTCAGCCAAAGAATTCTCGGAACGGTTGTATTCAAGATATATGACCCAACTCGACAATTACAGCTTCGACAAGACAGAATGCAACACCTGCGAGTTTAATACCCTTCAGCAGAAGGTGCTTTTCTCCTTCTGCTCAGACTGCGGCGGATGCCAGAAAACATCCTGCCTGCAGGCAAAGAATGAAGCGTATATGGTAAAGCGGAGTGTAGATCTGATTACCAACGATCCGCGCGTGCATCTGATGAAAACCACTACCAGCAACAAAGCCGTCGTAGACCAACTGACGGAGATGGGACACGATATTTCGGACCTTGAAAAGTCGGTTTACAATTACGACAACGGCCCGCGAATGCCGCAAAAGCCGGATGCCGAGGAATCAGGGGATGCCGATGACTACCAGTGTGCGTTGGAAGAGTACGAGAAAGATCTGGAGAGGTTCAAGGAAAGATGTACCGAGCTGGAATACAGCGTCACGGAAGGAAAGGTTCTCAAATATGCCGTTATCGAAGATACGGATGTTAAAATCTACTATGAGAAAGTCCGCGCAGAGACAACGACACAAAACGGTGTAACCGTTACCACCGTACCCGTGGTACCTGCAAAGGACCTCAAGCAGAAAGATGAACGAAACCACGAGATTTGCATCACGCACATCACCAAAGAACTCAAAAAGGTCCTCCACTGCGAAAAGAAGGATTTCCCCAAGACGGAAATTACACCCCGGGAACAGCAATTTTTCCATTACATTCTCCTGAGCAAAATTTCAGATAAGCACCGGGAAATACTGGGTCTGAAAACCGACTATTCGTCCAAGACAACCGAACGGATGAAATATGCCGCAAACCTCACAGACGAACAGAAAACGATGCTCATGCGTATGACGATCATGTCTTACTGCGACGACATGTACGAGTACAACTGCAAACCCGATTCGGCGAACAGCGCGATCATCACCGAATTTTCCACCCTGCACTTCCCGGATCAGGCCAATCCTATCATTGACCGGTACAAAGGCATTTTCGAAAAACGCCATGTCAACCTGGTTAAGCGCATCGACGCTATCGAGAAACAAGCCGAGAACATGCGCATTCAATCGATGTTCGAAGCCGGGGCCCTCTGGAAAATGCCGGACGGCACTATTCTTAACATTCTGACCGGCGAAATCCTCGACGAAAACGTGGTTTTCCATGCCCTGCCGGATGCCGAAATCCCGGAGTATCCGATCGAAGAACAACCGGAGGGCGACTTCCCCGAACCGGACATTGAGGAACCCCAGACCGAGGATGAGCCCGAAGGAGAGTATCCGGATGACCCCTATGAGTTCATCCCCTTTGAGGACGCTGCCATGAAGACGGGCAAAGGCCAGAAGTCCAAGGCAAAATCCAAGGCGAAACCGAAGGCCAAGACGATGCGTATTTCTCCCAAGAAAACCAAACTCGCAGCCTGATATACATCACACACTTATCGAAGGGGACGGATTAATCCGTCCCCTTTTTATTTTTTATGTACGGGAAACACAGACCCGCCGTACACGGGCAATCCTAATGAATAAACACACAAACCCTCGTGCAGCGCTATTTGCACAACGTGTCCGGGGATCACTCGAATGCTACCGGAGCCTGCATCTGGTAACATACGATTACGGCTCATCGCCGTCATTGGCCTATTGGATCGGAAAGCAGAAAAGGGCTGCCGAAAATCTACACTTTCTATCCAATGGTATACGATTGAAGTACATCGCTGAGCTTAGGCAAAAAACCTCCATTCTCTACCGTGCGAAGTACCGGTTACAAAGGCAACTGCAGCGAGTTGCCGGCAGTGTGATGGCGTAAATCATCCATCAGATTCACTGATCCTGACATTCAATTTTGAATTAAAATCTGAAATCAATATGACAAAAATCGGAAAGACCATGATTACGGTCAAAGGCGAAATCCATCCGGTAGAGATACATTATAACCGGGAACGAAAATTCTTTTACCGGGGTGTGCCCGATGAAGTTATCGCACTCTCGTCGTTCAGAAACCGAGACTATGCCAGTGAGAAAGAACTTACCCAAGCCCTGAGCATCGCACTGGAACAGTACCATGAGAAAATCAAAGTCCAACGCAAGATGATCCTCTATACTCTCTTTGGATCTTCCGCTCTGATCCGGGAACGAATCGAACAGGGCATGTACGGCGGGCAAAAAGAAGGTGTGAGTTCAAAGTTCGAGACTTTAATGTATGCACAATATCTGTTCGGATTTAATTTCGACATATTATTGGAAGTAAGCGAACAAAGAGTCGAATATTACTATATGAAGGAAGATGGCACAGCCGGACGTCGCATGTCACGACCTTTTAATAGCCAGATGTGCCTCATTGAATGGACTCCCCAACGAGAGCAGTTTTTCCGGGATATGGCCTCCCAACTACAAAAACTCATCTGCTCGGTTTCTGAATTCTTCGACAAGCCGGACATGCTGGAACTGATTGACAACGAGATCGTGCGGTTATTGAAGTAATAATAGCCGGACCCAACCTCTCCGGTTGGGCTTGTTTCCACACCCAATACATGATCGACCATGCAGACTGACATTCTCTCATACGATAAATACTTGGTTCAGTTCAGCGGCGGAAAAGACAGTTCCGCCGTTTTTCTTTACTTGCTCGAAGAAGGGGTTTCGCTTAACAAAATCGAACTTTGGCACCAAGACATCGACGGCTGCGGGGTGGCTTTCTTCGACTGGAAAATAACCCGCAATTACTGTCGCTGTTTTGCCCATGCTTTCGGAGTGCCTCTCTATTTGCAATGGAAAGAAGGCGGATTCCAACGGGAACTCTTGCGCAAGAATGCACGCACGGCCCCAACCTGCTTCGAACTTACGGATGGTACGGTGGCCTGCAGCGGTGGGAAACGCGGTAATCCCGGAACCCGGATGAAATTCCCGCAGCTCTCAGGCAGCCTCAGAACCCGATGGTGCAGCGCCTACCTGAAAATCGACGTTTGCACGGCCGCAATCGTAAATCAAAGCCGGTTCAAGGGGTGCCGCACACTGGTACTCTCCGGGGAACGGGGTGAGGAATCTCCCCAGCGTGCCCGATATGCAATATGGGAACGGGACCCCTCCGATCTGAGAGAAAGCCTGAAAAATGCTCGCCTTGTAGACCGCCACCGGCCCATCCGGGATTGGCCGGAAAAAAAGGTTTGGGCAATACTGGAGAAATACCGCATTCGCGTACACCCATGCTACTACATGGGCTGGTCCCGGTGCAGTTGCCTGTTTTGCATATTCGGGAATGCCGACCAGTATGCCAGTGCTGCGTGCATAGAACCTTTGCGTATGCAGCAGCTTATCGACCTTGAACAGGTCCTCGGATGTACTGTGAAACGTAACAAAACACTCCTCGATTTATGTAAAACCGGGAGACCTTATGCAGCCATTGATGAACAGCTCCGGGTACTTTCTTCGCAGGAGTATTATGACCTCCCGGTTATCATGCCATCGCGCGAGAAATGGATATTACCGGCCGGGGCTTTCGCCAAAAAGTAAATCGACGCAAAAAATTAATCACATGACAAGAACAGAATACTTACAACGCCCCTTAATCAAAGACGTTGTTTATGAAATCACCCCTGACAAAATCCGGGTATCAAACACCAACACCGTGTTTGTTGAAGCTCGAAACTGCCGACGGCTAACCCTGCAGGAGGTACGGCAGCATTTTCGGGAACTGCAGCAAGCTGCCAAAACATCTGGGAAAGTACGTTTGAAAGGCGTTACCAGATTTATGCCTGCGATCCGCGACCTTTATCCGAAATACTGCGCTGCCTGCGACAATATTGAAGGTCGCTTTAAAGAGCTGGCCGAACTCGTCCGTCGTATGCAGAAAGATGGAATTCATCAAGGGTATATATACGATGAACTTTTCGATGCCATCATCGAAAAACGGAGCGAAATCACACGGTGTAAATACTGTGACAATGACTATTATTCCCAATTTCTATATTATGATAAGCGAGTCTGTGATGCACTTCAGGACAGGCCGTGGGAGAATGAAGAATTTGCAGACTGCAATATAGTCGTTGCCTAAACTGCAAAACATTTACTCAGAACAAAAGTATAATATCATTAAAATCCACCTCCATGAAATCCATGGAAAATAAAACTTTAGAAGAGTTAGATAACTTGGAAAACGACTACATCGCCCGGCATTGGGACACGCGCGGTCGGCACGAATCGGATATGGAACTCAACGACATCGCCCGTGCGAAAATTGCGGCAGTAAAACGAGATCATGGAATCTGCTTTTTAGCCAAATTTAACCCCGCCAATACCGAATCTATCTTCGTGCCCTATGATGGCAGACTGATTTATAACTTCGAATACGACATCGCCGTACCCGTGGAAGATGAAGAACTGAGGCGTCTTTTAATTTTGTTGAATGATCGGCAAGCCCAGAACTATTCATCCATCATGGAACGAATATTTAACAGGGCCAGCGAAATCGGAGGTGTAGTGCTTATGTGGGTATAGCTAAATCATCATTCTACAAACTCATGGAAAAACAATCCTCTGCCCGGAAACGCCGGGCATCCGCTCTCTGCAGCCAGCAACATCATCCTCGGGATGATCCTTCGCACCATAATCCGACCATGAATCATATACAGAGAATTCAAAGTCCTTTTCCCGGGCTATGGCCCGACGGGAAGCTGAGATGTATCGATTCAGCCACAACCAGAAAGACTGGTGTCGAAATTCGTGGTATCCTTGATATTCTGGTGGACCTGAACATCACAGGACTCTACACGGCATTCTTTCATTTCCATGCACACGTTGGAGAACTCGAAATCATTATTTTCCAAGGCCGCTGGAGTATTTTCAAAAGTCCTGTGTGGCAAGTTCAGATAGATTGCCGGGAGTATCCTTTGATTAATATTAATACCGGTCAGCCGTTTTATGTCCCAGCTTTCCTTGAAATGCTTATTCTATGGGTCCAGTGACAATTTCCCGAATAGATTTAATCGAATCGAAGATAATCATGCATATATCTCATCTAACTCATGCTTAATCTCGCAGAGCGCAAGATGCAAATGATTGGCAACCGTTTTATGCGATATATTCAATCTATGAGCTATCTCGTGGTAATTGAGCCCATCGCGCCTGCTCATCAGAAAAACATTATACCTCTGCCGAGGCATTTTACGAACCAGCATGCGAACATGACTTTCAATTTCGGAAGCAAAGTAATATGCCTCGATCTGTGATATTCTTGGCTCAGGCTTGAGATGTGATCGGTAATTACGCTCCACGGCATACCCCCTGAGATAATCGAATGCGGCATTTTTTCCGATATGGTATATATATGCCCGGAATGAATTTATTGCCTTCATCTGTTTCCGAAGAATCCAAATCTTTATGAAGATGTCTTGCACGATGTCCTCTGCAGCAACATCCGATTTAATAATAAATGCAATATATTTTTTGAGTCCCGGCTGGTATCTCGTAAACAAAATTCGGAACGCTTCGTGATCTCCGGACGATAACCGGATTAATCTTTCTTTGTCGTCATCATACTCCATGTAACACCCACAAATTAGTAATATAATCAGACAAAAAGGCTTCCATTCTCTGATGTACAAAGAATGGAAGTCTTTTTGCCTCTTGAATGATAAATTACATCACCTCGTCATAAGATGTCCTAACGTAGACTTAGACGAATATTTGGGGATTATTTCAGTTTGAGTATTTTTTACTCACCGACACAAATCCTGATCATTTCGTGTATCTATATTTTCCAGAATGCTGTAATTGACTCCCAATAAAACAAAAATACATTTATTTACCGGATTATTGTACCCGATGCCGATTGCATAACGTTTTTATTTTAAACACAATTTTGATCTGCGTTGACTTGCTTATCATGCGAATCAACCAATTCGGGAAATATATGCTATATCAACGGTTATCGAAGTGTTTATAAACTCCGCAAAGGTCCCATATTGCCCGAATCTCATCACACTGTATCTCAACCTTTACGGAATCTGAATTAATATCGTGGAGACATAGACAATCTGATGCAGAGCCTTCACCGACAATACACAACAAACGAATCCGGGACGAAATAACATAGTAAATCCTGCCGAAAATAATTGAATCTACAGTGATTTGCCGAAGAAACAGGATCGTGTGTTGGAGATATTTCTCAGACATTGTATCGTTGCCCTCAAAATATGCTGCGACTTGTGCCCCGTTTGCTACCATCTCGGAAATGACCAGCTCTCTTTCAGGTCTTTTTTTCATTGGACAGTCTATCGACCAAACCGAATTATAATACGGAACACGCATTACACCGGGAATGCCATCCACGTCATCGATGCCAAACATCAGCCATGGAATCGAGTATTCCGGAAACTTCTGATTAATTCTCCGGGCGACATCGATGCTTATCTTGTTGTTACCCCGCTTTATCTGATAGAGATTTTCCCCGCGCAACAGACCGATATGTTTTGCTAAATAATTAGTTGACATATTGACATCCTTCAGCACCGTTTCAATCCGCCGCCAACAATCATTGTTCTGTTTTGCCATTTATGGTGTAATTTTCCGAATTTTAATTCCGTACAGCAGATTGCTCCAATTTCCGGATACAAATTAAGTAGAGGATTCAGATAACATATAATGCAGAGCAAGCTGCTTATAGCTATAGTAATAGAACGGTTATAAGATAGCTAAAAGTTTTGATTATTGATACGGTCAAAACCGTATGCAGACGATTAATGGTAGCATTTTTGCAGGTTTTAAGTTATGCGATCCTGCCATAAAAAAAGTGAGCGGGGCCCTTGCAATCAGCGAGGTACTTGGAGGAAACCCGAAGCAATGCAAGTGAAAATGCCCACGCCCACATATCGTAGCGTAGTAATATACCACAACCGGGCGTGGGACACACGACCCGTCGGGCTGCTTTTCACTTCGTCACTTCTAAAAAAACCTCCAAGTTTTCTCTGAACGAAGGCGTCGCCTATTGGCGGGACGCACTTCAAAGGTAATACTAAAAACTTATTCAGCCAATATTGGACGATTTTTTTGTTCCGTAGTATAGTTTTCGCTATTCACTATTCAACCCCGTCAACTTAGGTAGTCACGAATAAATTGAAATCTCCCGTTCTGAAATCCATACCGCTACAGGACGATTTTTCGACTTTTTCTGCTTGTAATCTCAATGTAAGTAAAATTATTTTTTAATACATTGAATACCAGCATGGTTTAACGGCTAATGTAAGGTTGTTGCAGCTTGGTGTTTCGGGATTTATCTGCTAACTTTGAAATACACGTCGGCTGATAAACCTATGGAAAAGATGTCGCTCAAAAAAGGAATAATCTGCATCCTCATTTTGCTTTGCGGATTCCCATTGCATCCGGCCGACGGCCAACAGGCCTGCCGGACGCTGAACCCTGTGCAGGTCGAATCCCGCAGCCGGCATTACCGGCAGGCATATCTCGAAATGGCCGATATGCTCGACGGCAAAATTCCCTTGAGCATAAAACGTGCGGTCTTCCTTGCGGAGTGGGCCTACCTTGACGGCGACCTCGATTATGATGCCTATTGCTATGGTATAGATACGGCCGTCGCGTTTTTGCAAAGGTTCATTGTGGCAAACGGACTCGAACGCTATAAGACCGGGAAGAATCTGGCGCTCACGGAATACTTTTTTCGTCCTTATTCCGGGAACGGGCATAAACCCTTCACCTACGATTTCGACGATACCGGGGGCCAAGCCGATTTTACGAAACAGTTCGTAACCAAAGTCATGCGGACGCACAGCGGGCAGTGTCGTTCCCTGCCGATGTACTACAAGGTGTTGGCCGAGACCCTCGGCGCCGAAGCATATATCGCGTATGCCCCTGCCCATGTGTTTATCCGCTACCGGAACGAGGATAAGATGTATCCCGAAGAGTGGGTGAACGTGGAACTTACCACGCACCAGATTACCCCGGAGTTCTTTTACAGGGAGCATTTCGAGATCAGCGACAAGGCCATCGAGAACAAGATCTATCTTACTCCTCTGACGGATCGTGAAACCGTTGCGGCGCAGCTTGCCGACCTCGCGTTCGGATATTGGAACAAATTCAAATGTTACGACGAATTCACCCGATGCTGCACGGAGAAATCGCTGGAATACTATCCGCAGCACCCCAAAGCGTGCATTATTCTGGGCAAGTCTCTCGATGCGGCCCTTGTAAAACATCTGAAGGAAAACGGGTATAAGGAGGACGCTTGCACCCGGCAGATTGAAGCGCAATCGGCCGCTCTTTACGAAAAACTGAAAGCATTAGGCTGGGAAGATATGAGCGAGGAACTGCATGACAAACTCGAAAAAGGCAACGAAGAGGGGATGAAAATGCAGGAAGCAACCACCCAATAAACTGCCGATACAATAACCCTTAAAATTATACGATTATGAAACCTAAACTTTTGACCTCAGCGATTTGCATTATCGCATTATTTTCAGTAGATTTGACATACGGCTATCATCCGATTTCACCGTATGCGTATTGTATGGGAAATCCTATTCGATTTGTCGATCCTGATGGACAGGATGTTTGGGAAATGGATTATAATGGAAGGGTAAAATGGATAAGCCAAAGTGAAGAACATACCATGTATGCTCTAAACAAGGATGGTAATAGAACTGGACAATCCATTACGATCCAAGACAGAGCTATTTTTGATGGCCTTACGGCCACAGGAGAAGCAAGCGATTATGCGGCGAGCTTTACAGGAGGAAATCCTACCGAATTAGCTTCAGTCTTTCTTTTTGGCGCAGATAACTCAAATGCTGAATGGAGATTTAGCCGGTATGACGAAGGCAATGGAGACCAATATGCGATTGGAACCGTTCATAATGATGGTTTGGCAATTTCGCCCGAACAGATGGGGTTTGCACGCGAAAACGAGATCGCTTTTATCCATTCGCATCCCGGAAATTATAAATCGGTAACAGGTCCGTTTAGTGAGCATAGCAGCATGGGGTCGCTGCCCGGTGGGAGAATAATACAACCGTCCGACTCTTGGAATGTTTACAATAACTCCGACCGTTATCCGGGTAACAGGAACTCATTCGTGTATTTTCCGAATTCCAGTAATATATATCATGTACGAGGCGTGCAGGCACCTGCATTAATACGAAATGTGAGTAACCACAATTACAATGGTAGGAAACTATTTTGGGGAACACTTAATGGCAGATAATCTATGAAAAAAATCGTTTTATTATTCACTGTGTTAGTACTTTTTGCTGGATGTAAACACAGGAAAGCTATTCGAGTGGAAGATGAAACACCACAAAATAGTGAGGAATCTTTTGTTTTACATCCCACAATAATGGCTGCTATTAAGGAATTTGGATTGAGTAACCATACGGACAGAATCTATGCAGTTTATTTTACCGATACGAATGACGGATTTACCATGCTGAAGCAAGATACGCTTATCTACCTGTCATTTTTGGAAGAAACACCCTTAATTGATGCAAATTACAAAGGTATATTGGATATAGATTCCCTTTCGGTTGCAATTTTTGATAAAAACAGTTGTGGAAATAATTTTTATGATTCGACAAAACTTTCCACTATCCCGTTGAGTAACCTGAAAAAAATCCCCGAACACGAAATTAAACCTGTAGCCGCATGGGGAGTACAGGCGGATAGTATAATAAGATGGGTCGCTCCATAATGACGGAGTGCAACAAAGCGGGAGAACTTAGCGGTAACTTCTTTTACGGCTGACAATAATTTGTCAGCCTTTTCCTCTCCCTACCTCCAATATGGTCGAATACACTTTTAAAGAACGAACAACAGAGGATTGATAAACTAATTGAATAGCTACAATCCGAGATTTTGTTGTTCCGCAACCGGTTCAATAATTCCTTCGTCAAAAGGATCTCCATAGTTGAACTTCTGCCTCACGGGCCATGCCGTCATTTCTTCTTCGGGATATACCGTGAGCAGATCAGTGACGGCTTCCTTCGAAGCGATCGTCGGATCGAGCCACAAACGCTCCTGCTCCGAAGTGAGTATCTTCGGCATCCGGAAGGGATTACTGCCGCCGTTGTGGATCTTACGCATCATGGCGTTGGCATCGGTCGTAATCAAGACGAACGACAGCACCTTCTCTCCGGTCTGGGGATTCGTCCATTCGTCCCAAAGCCCGGCGATCGAGAAAATTTCCTGATCCTTTAAAGTGGTATAGTAGTACTGCGCCTTTCCGTTCGGCAGTCTGTGCGGCTCGAAAAATCCGGTTACGGGAATGATGCACCGGTTATGCTGCCACAGCATTCGCCACGGCCACTTCTCAAAAAGGGTTTCGGCCCTTGCGTTTTTGAACAGGTTTTCCCGGTTATAACGTTCTGCATCCTCAGGCTTCGCCATTCGTGGAATCAGCCCCCATTGCATTACTTGGAGTTTGTCGCTCCCGGAAACAATGACACATTGCGGCTCGGCGTAAGCGGGAATGACGTATATATCCTCGGCCAATCGAATGTCGTAGACACTAACCTTGTGTTCGGGGCCGGCTTCCTGCCTGGCCCTTTCTTCCTGTTCCTGCTCGGCGAGTATCTGCCGGGCTGCTTCGATAATATCCAACTGCTTGCCGTACTTTTTAGCTACGGCTGCCGCATTTGCTGATAGAGAGGTGAAGAAACACATAAACAAAGATTCTTTACAAATTTAGATGGCAATATCTATCCGGTCACTCCATTTGGTCGTAGGACATTTCGAAAGCATTTCGCGCCGCAGCCGGGTGTTATTCTGCCCGGTCAACTCCGCGCCCAGCACCACAAGCCGGCTGGGGGGGGGGGGGTCGAGGTTCAGCGGACCGTTCACCTCGTCCACGGCAGCCTGCAGGCGTCGTAATTGCTCGATGTTGGGCTCCTGATGAAACATGTTAAGCTGCATCGCTTCGGCCGGAATAAGGTCCGAAAGAGTTACCGTCGCCCGTTTGAACAGGAACGGTCTCTCACCGAGAGAATAGGTCGGCCAGATCGCTTTGAGCAGCGTCATGGCATACGGGATCATCTCAAACGTATTGTCCGTAGGTACGGGGAACTCAATCTGCAGCCCCCGGTAGGTCTGCCGCTGGTATTCGTTGAAGGGATTTGTTTCGATACCGACGTAGATGCGCCGGGCATAGGAATGCTGGTCGCGGAGCTTGCGGGCCGAGGAGCTGAGGTAACGGACCACGGCGGCCTTTACCTCGTTGAAATCGGAAGTCATTTTCCCGAATGCCCGCGACGTGCATATCTCCTGCTTGTCGGGCGGCGCCAGTTCCAGACTGATGCAGGGCGTCCCGTTCATCTCGCGCCAGAGGCGATC
>ERZ780185.422-NODE-422-length-26839-cov-2.262918_pt1 | contig 26839 bp, 27 predicted proteins | sample MGYA00511365_ERZ780185 | MGnify/ENA primary metagenome ERZ780185 (study PRJEB29588, sample SAMEA2151606) | human gut metagenome | biome: human gut; feature: human-associated habitat; material: faeces | place: Denmark | collected 2008/2010 ...
TGCTTGTTTACACCTTTGCTTATATGTTTCTAGCTTTTTTTGCATTTCAGCTACATCTGCTTGTGCAAGTTCTGCTGCAGCTGATGGTGTTGGTGCTCTTAGGTCTGCTACAAAATCGGCTATTGTAAAATCTGTTTCATGTCCTATTGCTGATATTATTGGTGTTTCTGCTTCATATATAGCTCTTGCAACAATTTCTTCGTTAAATGGCCATAAGTCTTCTATTGAGCCCCCTCCTCTTGCTAGTATCAAAACATCTGCAATTTTGTTTTCATCCATAAACTTAATTGCTTGCACAATTTTTGTTTCTGCACCTTTTCCTTGAACTGGTATTGGATACAGCTTTATATTTACATTTGGGTTTCTTCTTGTTGAAACATTTATTATATCCCTAATAACTGCTCCTGTTCCGTGATGTAAGAACTCCAATAGTTTTTGGCATTAAAGGTATTTTCTTTTTATGTTCTTTATCAAATAATCCTTCTGCCTCTAGTTTTGCTTTTAACTTTTCGTATTCTCTATATAAGTCGCCTACACCGGTCTTCTTGCATAGCTTTGCAATATATTTGATATACTCCACCTGCCTCATAAAGCCAATGTTCCAAATACAAATACTTTCATTCCATCTTTTGGTATAAAATTTAAAGTAGCTGTTGATGATTTAAACATAACACATTTTATTAAAGAGCTTTCGTCCTTTAATGTAAAATACATATGCCCTGTATAGTGATGTTTGAAATTAGAAATTTCTCCCTTCACATATACATTGTTTAAAAATTCATCTTCATCTACTTTATTTTTAATATATTTGTTTAACTCACTTACTGTTATTGCAACAGGTTTAACTGATATCATAGGTTCTCCTTAACAACATTTGCTAAAACTCCGTTTATAAAAGCTGCTGAATTATCTTCTCCATATTTTTTAGCAAGTTCTATAATTTCGTTTATAGCAATTTTGTATGGAACTTCAGCATATAACATTTCATATATTGAAAGTTTTAGTAATGCTAAATTTATCTTAGAAATTCTATCTATTTTCCATTCTTGTTTTAATTTTGTTCCTATTATTTTTTCAAGTTTGGCTTCATTTGCTTTTACACCCTTTACTGTTTTTCTTATATAACGTCTTGCATCTTTATCATCTATCTCGTTATTTTCTAAGAACAATTCAATACTTTCTTCACTATAATCTTTTTGTATTTCTTGTTCATATATTAGCATAAAAGCATATTCTCTCATTTTTGATATATTCATTTTCTTATCCTTTCCTTTAGCCCAAATCTATTACCATCTGTCTACTAATCTACGTATTCCATCTTTAACCTTTTCTTTATTTTGTTGAACATAGTTACCAATTAAAACACCTGCAACTATTATTAAACAGCCAACTAAAATTTGATATATTTTTAAAATTAATAGAACTATGGCAATAATTCCACCTATTATTGCTCCTCTATATTTTACAATAAAGTCTTTAAATTTTTCCATAGCTATTCTCCTTATTCTTTAACTTCTTTTTTTGCTGTAATGTTTTTAATTCTAACATTAACATCTTTTACATCTAAGTCTAAAGATTTTTTAATTGTTGATTTAACATCATTTTGCAGACTTACTGTTAAATCTTTAATTACAGCATCTGGATATACAAATAATGTTATGAAAACACTAACATTATTATCACCATCTAATTCAACTTTTGTTAAAACATTTTGTGCTGTTTCATAATTCTTTACAACTGCATTTGTTAAGCTTTCAATTGTATCCCTTGATACTAATAGCTTTCCGTTATCATTTTCAAGTAAAATTCCTTCTTTTCCACTGCTTGTACTTTTTGCATCTGAGTTTAGGAAGATTGTTTTTATTGCAAGAAGTATAAGTACTACACATACTCCAAATGTTACTCTTGCAGCTACTTTGTTTGTTACTATATACTCAACTGCATTTAAAACCAACTTTAAATCTAACCATTCTGCTATTGTTAATATAAGTGCTAAACTTAATAATAATACTATACTAGAAAATACAACTAGTCCTATTTTATCTAAAATTTTCATATGTTACCATATCCTTTCTTTTTTTACCGTAGGCTGGGCCTTTAGCCGAGCCTACTAAATTTTATTCATTTGTGCTGTTATTTTCATCTGGTTCTTCTGATCTTTTTTCTGGAATATTTATTCCTTGTATGTGAATATTTACATTTGCCACTTTGAGACCTGTCATTGTTTCTACTGCCTTTTTCACTCTATTTTGAATTTCGAATGCAACATCTGGAATTCTTGCTCCATACTCTACTATAATGTTTACATCTATTTTAGTTTCTTTTTCCCCAACTTCAACCTTAATTCCTTTTGTTAATCCCTTTTTACCAAAGATTTCTGTAATTCCACCAGCCATTCCATAAACTCCAGGAACTTCAGATACTGCAACACCTGCAATTGATGCAACAACATCATTTGAAATTTTAATGCTTTCATCATTTTCTGCAACTATCTCTTTGTTCTCTATTACCAAGTTCTTCTCTTCTTCCACTTTTGTACCTCCTTCAAATTAAAAATTGATATACTTTTTCTCTATACAGTATATCAATTTATAATGAATTTTACAACTATTTTTTGGAAATTTTTCTAAAATTTATGTTCTTAGTTCTGCTCCTAAGTTTGCTTGCAATTCTTTTATTATAACTTCCATTGTGTTTTTAATTTCATCATCTGTTAAAGTTCTATCTTGTGCCCTAAATATTAGCTCATATGCTACACTCTTTTTGTTTTCTCCAAGTTTATCACTTCTGTATACATCAAATAACTCTGCTCTTTCTAGTATATTCTTTGCTTTTTTAGATATTATGTTTTCAATTTGACCAACTTCAACATCTTCATCTACTACTAGAGCAATATCTCTTTCTACTGCTGGATATTTTGGAATTGGGGTATATTTTTTATTGTCTTTTCCATACTTTGCAAATTTTTCTATATCTATTACTGCATAATATACTTTTTCATTTATACCATAGTTTTCTAGAACCTCTGGGTGAACTTCTCCAAAGCTTGCTATTCTATCTTTTCCTATTAGAATTTTTGCACTTCTTCCTGGGTGTAGGTTTATTTCATTTTCTCTTTCTAATGTGTATCTTGCAATATTTGAAACTTCTAGAATATTTTCAATTATGCCTTTTACTATATAAAAATCTGCATTCTTTCCATATACTGCAAATGCAATTTGCTCTGTTTCTGTTGCTACTTCGCCTTTTGCAATATTTCCTTGCTCATCTGTATATATTTTTCCAATTTCAAATAGTTGAACATTTTTGTTCTTCTTATTATAGTTTGTTGACATAGATTGCATTACTGTTGGCATCATAGATGTTCTCATAAGTGAAAATTCTTCTCCTAATGGGTTTGTTATTTTTATTGCCTTTTCACTATCTAATTTACATTTTTCAAAATCTTTATGTCCTATAAAGCTGAATGCGTACATTTCTGAAAAGCCTTTTTCTACAAGTAGGTCTTTTACTTTATCTTGTAATTTTTGTGCCTTTGTTTTGGCTCCAACTGTACTTTCTGCATTTATTAATGTGCTATTTAGTGTGTTATATCCATGTATTCTTATTACTTCTTCTGCAATATCTGCAGTTAGATTCAAGTCTACTCTAAAATATGGTATTACTAAGCTTTCGCCTTTTACTTCTATTCCAAGTCTTGTTAATATATCTATCATTTCTTCTTTAGATATATTCATTCCAAGTAAAGCATTTACTTTTTCTGGTTCGAATGGAATTACTTTTTGTTCTTCTTTTTCTGGATATACATCAATTTTTTCATCAACTGCTTTGCCTGCTCCAATTTGTTCTGCAAGCTCTACTGCTCTATTTATTGCCCTTAAAGCTATTTCTGGTGATAAACCTTTTTCAAAACGACTTGAGCTTTCTGTTCTTAAGCCTAACTTTTTAGCAGTTAAACGAACATTTCCTCTGTTAAATGTTGCAGCTTCAAATACTACTGTTTTTGTTTCGTCTGTAATTCCTGAATTTGCTCCTCCCATTACACCTGCTACTGCAACTGGTTTTTCTTCGTCTGCTATTACTAGGTTATCTGTATTTAAAGTTCTTTCTATTTCATCTAATGTTGTAATTTTTTCATTTTCTTTTGCTCTTCTTACAATTATATGTTTTCCAGCAACATTTTCGATGTCGAATGCATGCATTGGTTGTCCTAGTTCTAACATTACATAGTTTGTTATATCTACTATGTTGTTTATTGCTCTTACTCCACAAGCATTTAATCTTCTTCTCATCCATTCTGGAGATTCTTTAATTTGAACATCTTTTAAAACTCTTGCAATGTATCTGTAACAAAGGTCTTTTGCTTCAACATCAACCCTAAAGTTTTCAATTTTTTCAACTGTCTTTACTTCTTTATTTAACTCTTTATGTGGATCTCTAAAATTTTCATTTAATGCAATTGCTGTTTCACGGCCTAAGCCTTCTATTGAGAAGCAATCTGGTCTATTTGATGTAATTTCAAAATCTAATATATCTTCTTTTAAGTTTAAAACTTCAACTATATCTTTTCCAATTAAACATTCAAATTCTTTTGGAAGAATCATTATACCATGTTCAATTTGTCCTGGGTAATCTTCTAAATCAAGTCCAAGCTCTGTTACAGCACACATCATTCCACAAGACTCTACCCCTCTTAGTTTTCCTGTTTTTATTTTTACTCCACCAGGAAGCTCTGAGCCATCTTTTGCAATTGGAACAAGGTCTCCCACCTTTACGTTGTCTGCACCTGTTACAATTTGTAGCTTTTCAGTTCCTACATCAACTTTTGTAACTATTAATTTATCTGCATCTGGATGTTTTGTTATTTCTAATATTTTACCTACAACAACATTTTTTATATCATTTCCTTTTTGTTCAATTGTCTCAACTTTTGAACCTGTCATTGTTAATCTATCTGCTAATGTATGCACATCAACATTAACATCTGCATAATCTCTTAACCATTCTACACTAGTTTTCATTTTTATTTTTCCTTTCTAACACTCTCTATTTTTATATAATTTGAAAAAGAAACAAGTATTGCAAGGCAGACAAGCAAAAAAACCGGAAACGTATAAAGATACGTTGAGGATTTTTTAGCGATGTCTAACACAGCAAGACGCCGTTTGTTTTTCAAATTTAAAATTGTTTTAAAAATCTAACATCATTCTCATAAAGAAGTCTCATATCATCTATTCCATATTTTGCCATTGCAATTCTTTCTGCTCCAAAACCAAAGGCAAAGCCTGAATAAACATTTGGATCTATTCCACAGTTTTGTAGAACTACTGGATGAACCATTCCACAACCTAAAAGTTCTATCCAACCTTCATTTTTACATACCCTGCAACCTTTTCCCTTACATACGAAGCATGATACATCAACTTCTGCACTTGGCTCTGTGTATGGGAAGTGGTGTGGTCTAAATCTAATTTCAGTATTTTCTCCAAGACATTTTTTTGCAAATGTTTCAAGTGTTCCTTTTAAATCTGACATTGTTATTCCCTTGTCTACAACTAGTCCTTCTATTTGATGGAATACTGGTGAGTGTGTTGGGTCAACACTATCTGACCTATAAACTGCACCTGGACATATTATCTTAATTGGTGGCTTTTGACTTTCCATTACACGAATTTGTACTGAAGATGTTTGAGATCTTAATACTATATTATCATTTATATAAAAAGTATCTTGTAAGTCTCTTGCTGGGTGGTCTATTGGTGTATTTAACTGGTCAAAAACATAGTAAGTTTTTTCAATATCTGGTCCACTTGCAATTTCATATCCTAAACCTAAAAAGATTTCTTTAATATCATCTATAACACCTGTAATTGGGTGAATTGAACCAATTTCAGTTTTTTTACTTGGCATTGTTATATCTATTTTTTCTTTGCTAAGTTTTTCATTTAATGCTTTTTGTTTTAATTCGTTTTCTTTTAATTCAATTCCAGCTTCTATCTCGTCTCTTGCCTCATTTACAAAGGCTCCAATAACTGGTCTTTCCTCAGCTGATAAAGCTCCCATTCCTCTTAAAACTAATGTTAATTCGCCTTTTTTACCTAAAAATTTAACACGTGTTTCATTTAAAGCTTGTAGAGTTTCATCTTTTTGAATTTCATTTTTTGCATTTTCTTTAATTTTTAAAATTTGGTCTTTCATTATTCTCACTCTCCATTTTTACATAATATATAGAATATCACAAATTGGTTAATTTTTCAATATTTTGGGCAGCTTTTTTATTATTTTTTCGCATAATAAAATCAACGAATTGGGAAGCGTTATCCCAATTCGTTGATTTTTGAAATTCCAATATGATATTAGAACTTCAGTCCCCCTTCTACAGTGGTAGTCTTAGGGGCATCAATTTTCATTCTCTCGATGGAACCAATCGCCGGTTCCAGTTGCTTGATCAATTCATTCAGCTGGCTCACATCTGCCTTCATCTTAGGAAGCATTTCGCTGGCCACTTTCCTGATTGCTTCACAACTGTTAATAACAGTTGTAACAGCTTCTTTTGCAGCTTCCGTGTTGTAGAAACTTGCATACAGAAGTCTCTCTGTCTGTTCGGTCGTAAGACCTACATTCGTAGAAACCTCCTTAATCAGTTCATCACTCAGTCTTGCAATGGCAGTCTGCCCTTCCAGGACTTCTCTGGTCTTTGCATCAAGGACAGCATTTCTAAGTTGTTGTCCGATGAGTGCCATACTGTTGTCCACCTGGGTGTGAATGGAAATCTGCACATTCGTGTTGCCACGCTTGATTAATGCAAGCTGTCCAATACTCAAGTGGTACATGATACGCGACTTTTCCAAATTGCCCATTGTAATCTGGAAAATATGGAATCCTTCCTTAAGAGTGTCATACTCTTGAGAGTATCTCTGCAAACCAGTTTCCTGGTATTGAGCCTGAATTCCATCAAGCTCCTGAGAAATTCGCTGTTCGGCAATTTTACCAGCGATAATATACTTTTCCAACAAAGCAATATTATCAGCGTCGCTGATTGCCGAATACTCAATTTCTCCCATTGCATTCTTAAGCATAATCAGCCAAGAATCACAGGAAGCTCTGAGCTCTGCCAACAGCTTGTAATTAGTAACTGCACTATTTTTAATTTTCTGTGTGCGGCTATTTCTTCCAGCACCCATAAGTTTGAGGAAGAACTTTTGCAACACATTGGGTTCCTGCAGGACAAGGTTGAAGTCATCATAGCTTTCGGAAGCTTTCTTAGATAATGCAATTACTTGAGCAATAACTTCCTGATCTGCTTTACTTCCTCTCTCATCTTTGAGGAAAGCCCCACATTGTTCAAAAGTTGCCTTTAATGCTACTGAGCCATAGCTCATAACATTATCGATCTTCCGCACATCAATGGCATTAGCCAACTCCATAATTTCCTTTTGTTCCTGTTCGGTATACGATGCAAATGCCTTTGCATAGTCGATATCAAGTACATCTTGCGGTACCATCGGTACCTTAGCATCGATGCCAAATCCTTCGACCTGAGCCTGAGTCATAGTTGTGTTTTCGTTCATCATGTTAGTTTACCTCCAGAAAATAAAATTGAATTTGTAAAAGAATTTACACTTATATTATATCATATTTCTATTCATATTACAAATTATGTAAATCTTTTAGTCTTTTTCTCTATCTTCCATTTCGTTTGAGCCTCTGCTATTTTCATCAGTATTAGCAGCAACCTCTTGCCCTCTTATTATACATTTCGGAGTATTTTTTCCACAAATAGAGTCAATATTAGCATCTTCTAATTTTTTTGGTAAACTAATTTCGTCTAAATAATTGCATCTAAAAGAATTATCTCCCATTACTTCTACTGAATCTGGTATTTTTATTTCTTCTATACTAGTATTTGCGAATGCCTCTTTTCCTATTCTTTTCAAGCCTTCATGTAATAATGCTTGTCTTAAAGAAGTGCATGAATAAAAGGCACCATAACCAACTTCTAAAACTTTTTTTGGTATTTCTATATTCTGCAAACCACTACATTTGAAACATTCGTTGCCTAAATAGGTTAGATTACTTGGAAGTTTTATATCTGTTAAACTTGAACAACTCTGAAAAGCTTTTGTTCCTATTTCTGTTACACTTTCTGGTATAGAAACATCTGACAAATTAATGCAATCGCAAAAAGCTCCATTACTTACTTGCCTAATGCCTTCTGGTATAATTGCTCTAATAATACTTACTTTCATTTCTTCTGGAATGTTTATAAAGCCATTATCATCTAGTTTTATTTTCTTTGTTCTTTCCACTAATCTTCCAAATATGTTTTTCTTTCTAATTGATAATATAAGGTCATTTATTTTTCTACCACTCTTTAATGGAATTAATTGATTTTGACCACTTTCATTTTGTATGCCAAGAGAGCCTAATGTTGCTATTGCCATTTCTTTATCTTTTTCACCTTTTGATAGCATATTCCAAATTTCATTGTTATTTACAACTTGCCCATCTAAAATTAAACTTTCTAGTTTTCCTATACGTTCTTTTTCTTCTATCAGTTTTTCTGATGCCATTACTCTAAGGACACTTTCATATGTTTTCATATTACAATACGTTGATGGTTCTTCAAGTGGTAATGTCCCATTTTTTTGATAGTATTTTCTTTGGTATTCAATAAACAATTCTGCTATTAACCTATCTATATACGCAATTTCTGCCGGTGAATATTCTGGATCTGTATTATTTTTTTCGCTATTAAATTTTGTAATTGCTTGTTCTATCTTACTAAAATCTAATTCTACATCTTTTTTTACAAGTTCTACTGTAGAAGATAACAAGCCCAATCTATGCCTTTTTATTTTTTCATTTCCTGATATATCGCTGTTTTCTTCTTCTGGTAAATCGAAGAATAACTTTCCTGGAGCTTTTTCTAAACTTCCAGTTTTCATATAGTTTGAAAATTCCATTTTTAATTTATTAATATCTATAATAGTTTTATCTATTTCGTGTTGTAAAGTTGCTGACTTATTTACATCTAATTCAGTTAAAGCAGCTCTTATTTCTTGTATTCTCTGTTGAAAATAGCTATACTTTTCTTGATCAACAACACTTAATTTCTGTATATTTTTCTCTAAGTCGTTTAAAGTTTCTAATAAAATTTCCATTTTCTACATCTCCTTTATCTTAAGTAAATGATTATTATCTGCTTTTAATATTATAACATAAATTGTGGAAAATCTACAATAGGGTTTTTGTCTAAAATATATAATTGTAGGTAATTTTTTTCTTGATTTAAAAGCTTATCTATTTAGAAATTAAAAAAGCAGGTATTACCTGCCTTTAAAATCATCTTAAATAATATTCTATCATTTTAGCATATTGATCTTGTGCATTTAAACAAGCATCAATTAAATACCCTTTTTCTCTATTCCCTTGATATTCTTTTAAACCTCTATAATAAAACAATTTATCCTTATCTAATATTATAAATGGAATAATATTGTGTTTTAAGCATTCTTTAAACATTATAATTCTCCCTACTCGGCCATTACCATCTTGAAATGGATGTATCTTTTCAAATTTTGCATGAAATTCAATTATTTCTTTTATAGTTATTGTAGCTAAGGAATTATACCACTCTATTAATTTTTGCATAGCTTTTGGAGTTTCTTTAGGTAATGTTGTTTTCATCGTTCCTGCTTCATTTGGTAGTTTCTTGTATTCTCCAACATTAAACCATTCCTTTCTACTATCCATCGTGCCTTCTTTTAGTATTCTATGAAATTCTTTTATAATGTTTTCTGATAGTTCTTCTTCAGCAATATTTAACATATAATCTACCAATTTAAAATGATTTGCTGTTTCTATTATATCATCAACACTTGTTATTGTTTCATTTTCAAATAATATTGTATTTGTTTCATAAATGTATCTTGTTTGGTCTTCTGTTAATTTACTTCCTTCAATATGGTTTGTATTGTATGCAAATATAATTTGTGTATTATGATATAAATTTCCCTTTAAATTCATTTCCTTTTGTTCTCTTAATACATCTAAAACATTTATTTTAGACACATCTACTTTTTCATCATCCTCTTTTAATAGTTCATCTATTGTAACTCCAAATGTTTCGGCTAATCTTTTTATAGATTCAATATTGGGTTCTAACATTTCAGATTCATATTTAGAAACTGTTCCTGGCTCAACTTCCAATATTCCTGCAATATCTTTTTGAGTTAATTTATTTTCTTCTCTATATTTTTTTAATTTATCTCCTAACCCCATAAGCACACTCCTTTTTTTACTATATCTATATTATATCATATTATTTCCAAAAAAGAAATATTTTATAATAGTTTATTTATTATTGTTTCTCAAAAGGAATGTACGGCTTTGTTTCAAATTTTATTCCCCATATAATATTACCTTTGTTTCATTTGTTATTTCTATTCCTGCTTTTGGTAATTGGTCTTTTATAATTGTTTCTACATCTAATTGGCTATTTGTTTCTATTCCTGCATCTTTTAAAGTTTTCTTTGCTTCTTCAAATGTTAAGCCTGTTACATTTGGCATTTTTATGTTTTCTTTTATCTCTTCTTGTTTTGCTATTTCCATGTATGGCAAAACTTCTCCTAGAATTTGACCTGCTACTGGTGCGGCAACGCCTCCTCCTTGGTGTCCACCTTCTCCTGTTGGGTTGTATAGAACTACAACTATTACAACTTCAGGGTCTGTAACGTCTGCTACACCTACAAATGATGCTATACGTTTTCCTGTATTTACTCCATCTTCTGATGTTCCTGTTTTTCCACCTATGTTATACCCTTCTACTTTTGCTTTTTTTCCAGTTCCCTCATCTACAACTGATTGCATCATGCTAAGAACTTTGTCTGCATTTTCTTTTGATATTACCTGTTCTCCTTGCTTAATTGTAATTTTCTTTTCTTCTCCTGTTTTTGAGTCTATCATTGCTTTTACAACTCTTGGGTTTACTGCTTTTCCTCCATTTGCAATTGTGCCTACTATCTTTGCCATATGAAGTGGTGTTATTTCAAATCTTTGACCAAATGAAATTGTTGCAAGTTCTACTGGTCCCACTTTTTCTTCCTTTAAGAAAATACTATTTGCCTCCCCTGGCAAATCTATGCCTGTTCTAGTTAATAGTCCAAATTTTTGTAAATAACTATAATATGTATGTATTCCTAATTTTTGCCCTATTCCTATAAATAGGGGGTTACATGAATTCATTAGAGCTTGCCTTAAACTTTCTGCTCCATGTGGTCTATAATATCTCCAACATTTTATTCTAACTCCTGCTACTTCTATTCCTCCTGTACACGCAGATTCCCCTTGGTTATCTGTATCTGTTATTCCTTCTTCAAGCGCTGCTGATGATGTAACTAATTTGAATGTTGAACCTGGCTCATAAGTATCTGATATTGCCTTATTTCTCCACATTTGAAGCAAATAGTTACTTCTTTCACTACTGCTTAAAGTATCCCAAACAGATTTTAATTCTTCATTATTTATTTGATATGGAGAGTTTAAGTCATAATTTGGGTATGTTGCCATTGCTAATATATCTCCACTTTCTGGGTTTAGAATTATAACATTTCCACCATCTGTACAAACATTATCTATACACGCTTCTTCTAAATATTTTTCTACAATTGATTGTATTGTCATATCTATTGTTAATATTAAACTATTTCCATCTATTGCTGAAATATATTCTTCATCTCCTAAACTTTCTCCTGCTGCATTTGTTTGTCTTTCAATCTTTCCATTTGTTCCTTTTAGTTCATCATTATATTTTGCTTCAATTCCATCTAATCCTTGATTATCACTTCCTGTAAAGCCAATTATATTTGATGCGAGTGTACTAAACGGATAATATCTTTTTGTATCCTCATCTATATTTACTCCAGTTGTTATATTGTTTTCGGCTAACCATACTCTTAATTTATCTGTTTTTTCTTTATCAACTTTCTTTGTTATTATTTCTATAGAGGTTCTTCTTTTAAGCCTTTTTAGAACTTTTTCATAATCTAAATCGAATATATTTGCCATTGCTTCTGCTAGCTTTCCCCTTTTTTCGCTTGGTATATTTGTTGGGTTTACCGAAACTGTTTCTGTGCTTGCACTTACTGCTAGTTCTACCTTTCCTGTTCTATCTAATATTCTACCTCTTTTAGGATTTATACTTCTATTTAGGGTTTGTTGGCTATATGCCATTGCTTGAAGTTCTGTTCCTTGTACAAATTGTATAAAGCCTATTCTTACCATTAAAGCAATTTGCACTACAAATATTATAAGAAGCATATTTCTTAATCTTCTTTTTCTCCCAACGTCTGAAAACCACATAAAAAAACACCTCTTTTGATTTTATTCAAAAAAGATGTTTATTATAACTTATTTAAATAGTTTAGAAATATACTCTCCTATAGTTTGAATTATTCCTTTATTCTCCTCTAAGTGTACTTGTTCTGATGCAACTTCTATATAGTCTGTTTTTGGAAGTGTTACATATTCTGTTTGTTTGTTTGTTAGCTTTTGCATTCCAAGTAATGTTCTTGCTTGTTGCTCTAAGTTTGTAAGGTTTAAGCTACTTTCTATTGATACTTCAAGTTGTGCACTTTCTTTTTCGATTGCAGCTAATTCTGATTTTAAATCTTGTACTTTATCAAAGTTTTCATCTATTTTTGCATTTCTATATGTTATTGCAAAAAACACTCCAAGTATCACAAATAAGTACATTACAGCCTTTGCTTTTAACTTATTTTCTGCTTTTTGTTTCTTTTTATTTTCTTGTTTTGTTTCTCTTTTTACTTCAGTAATCTTCTTTTTAGGTGCATAATAAGGCTCAAGTTTTCGTGGACTTGTTTCATATTCATATCTACTATAATTACTTCTAGCCATCTTTTGCACCTCCTTTAAATTTTACTTTTAGTTTTTTTCAAAAATTCTTAGTTTTGCACTTTTGCTTCTACTATTTATTTTCATTTCTTCTTCAGTTGGTAATATTGGTTTCTTTGTTTTAATCTTTCCTTTGCTTTTGTTTCCACATACACAATATGGTAAATCTGGTGGACATGTACATTTTCCAACACTATCTTTATATGCATCTTTTACAGCTCTATCTTCTAGTGAGTGGAATGTTATAATGCATAATCTACCATCTGATTTTAATGAATCTATTGCATTTATCACTGTGTTATATAATGGTTCTATTTCATTGTTTACTTCAATTCTTATTGCTTGAAATGTTCGTTTTGCAGGGTGTCCTTGATTTTGCTTTGGAACACACTTTTCAATTATTTGTACAAGTTCTGTTGTTGTTTCTATTTCTTTGGTTTTTCTATATTCACAAATTCTTCTAGCTATTTGCCTTGAGAACTTTTCTTCTCCATACTTATAAATGATATCTGCTAAACTCTGTTCTGAATATGTATTTACAACTTCTTTAGCTGTAAGTTTTTGTGTTTTATCCATTCTCATATCCAATGGACTGTTTTTTATATAGCTAAAACCTCTTGTTTCCTCATCTATTTGGTATGATGAAACTCCTAAATCTAACAGAATTCCATCTACTTTTTCTATGTTTAATCTTTCTAGTATTTCTTTTATATTGTCATGATTATCTTGAACATATATTACATTTTTAAAGTCTTTCAAAGTATCTTTTGCTTTTTTTATTGCTTCTTCGTCTCTATCAATTCCAATTAATGTTCCTGTGTTTTTTAGGTTTGTTGCTATTTCAAAGCTATGTCCTGCTCCACCTAAAGTTCCATCTACATATATTCCATTTTCTTTAATATTTAAACCCTCAATGCATTCATTTAGCAATACAGGAATATGTTCAAATTCTTTCATTTATACTCTAACCTCAATTTTTAAATTTTAGGCATAAAAATCTAACGATTTTTCCTATATAACATTTTAGCAGTTGGCAAAAGTAAATACCAACTGCTGTCTATCGTTTATTATAATCTTTGGTTTATATAGGTTACTTTCGTGGATTACTAAATCATTGGTTTTATTTAAAAATTTTGTCTTTTGTTTTGTTTAAGATTCTTCTTTTGCTTTATTTTAAATATTCATCATTAGTTTTAATTTTAAAAACATCTTTTGTTTAGTTTTATCTTTTCATTTGTACTTATTATCTTCTTTTGTTAATTTTAGTTTAATATGTGTTCGTTTTTTATATTTTTTTAAAAAACGTCTTTTGTTTTTCTTTGTTTATTTAAAATTCTTTTGTTTCTTGAAATCTTTTGTTTTAAAAAATTCATTTGTTTCTTAATATTTCTTCTTTTGCTTTTTATATAAACTTTTGCAAGTTATATACCTAAATCTAAATTTGCCATTTTTTCAGCAATATCATCTGCTTCGTTGTTTTCCTTTTCGCTGTATTCTTGCCATTTTTGTTTGCTCCAAATTTCTATTTTATTTAGAACTCCTATAATTACTACTTCTTTTTCAAGCCCAGCAAATTCTCTTAAATTTCCTGCTATAAGAAATCTTCCTTGTTTATCTATTTCGCATTCCATTGCACCTGCTAGGAAAAATCTCATTAATGCTCTGGCATCTTTGTTAGTAAGTGGGAAGGTTCTTAATTTTTCTTCAAAGTTTTGCCATTCTTTTTTTGAATATGCAAATAAACATCCATCTAGACCTTTAGTGATTACAAAGCTATCACCAATGTCTTCTTTTAATTTGGCTGGCATTATTAATCTACCTTTTGTATCAATTGAATGCTCATATTCGCCTATTAGCAAAACTTTTCACCTCTCTTTTTGTATTCCACTTTCTACCACTTTCCTCCACTTCGCTACCATTGTATACTATAAAAATAAAAAAATCAATAGTTTTTTGAAATTTTTTTAATTTTTTTCAAAAAATTATTGATTTTTTTTCTAGCGTCACTTTTATTCTGGTCCCGATGGTGGGACCACTCGCTCTCGCGTCACAAAAATAGTCCACCGGACTATTTTTACCTGCGTTTAGTCTGGCCTTGAACCAGCCTAAACTTGGCACGTTCCTTTTCGAGCCCCACCTTTTTCTTTCATACAAAAAAGTGGCTTTTCAGCCACTTTTATTCTGGTCCCGATGGTGGGACTCGAACCCACATGGTTTCCCGCACGATTTTGAGTCGTGTGCGTCTGCCAGTTCCGCCACATCGGGATATTTTAGGGCATTGTTTCATGCCCCATATTTCTTACGCTTTATATGCATTTTTTGGATCTCTTCTGTCAGCCTTTCTTCTGTCTGATTTTCTTTTCTCATCTGGCACATTTTCTCTTAGTCTTCTTCTGTCTTCTCCTGACCTTCTGTCTTTTTTTCTTCTCTCCTCAAACAAATTTCCCTTTGAATCAATTACCATTTTAAATCCCTCCTTATAATTTTTTCACTAGTTCTTTAAATTTATTTCCTCTTTCTTCAAAGTTTTTGAACATATCAAAACTTGCACTTGCTGGTGAAAATAGCACCACTTGATTTGGTTTTGACTTTTCTCTTGCTTTGTTTATAGCTTCTTCTAAGCTATTCACTTTATATATTTCTATTTCTTTGTTTTCTTTTTCCTTTTCTTGCTTTACAGCTCCAAATATTTTTTCTGCCGTTTGCCCCATTAAGATTAATGTTTTTACTTTATTTAAAATTGGCTTAGCAATTGGCTCATAGTCTAAGTGTTTATCATATCCACCTGTAATTAATACTATGTCTTCATCAAACGAATTAAGTCCTGCAATTGTTCTTGTTGGGCTTGATGCAATTGAATCATTATACCATTTTGCTCCATTTATTTCTCTTACAAATTCTAGTCTATGGTTCACACCTTTAAATTCTTTTATTGCTTTTTCTTGTGTTTCAACATCAACTAAATCCATTGTTGCTGCAATTGCTGCGCAAATGTTTTCTGCGTTATGTACTCCTCTTAAGTTAGTATCTTTTAGTTTTACAATATGTCGTCTTAATCCATTTTCAGCAATTTTAATTATTCCTTCATCATAAATTACGCCATTTTCAAGCTTTTCTTTACTACTGAAAAATTCAACTTTTGATTTTGCTTTCTTTGCAAAATTTCTAGTAATTTCATTATCGTAATTTAATACTAGTTTGTTGCTTTCAGTTTGATTTTTAAATATGTTAGCCTTTGCCTCAATGTATTCTTCATAAGATTTATGTATATCTAAATGATTTGGAGTAACATTTGTTACAACTGCTATATCTGGATTTTTCTTCATTGTCATTAATTGAAAACTACTAAGTTCAAGAACTACTATATCTTCTGGTTTCATTTCTCCTATTTTTGTAAAAAGTGGATATCCTATGTTCCCACCTAGATAACAGTTGTACTTATTTTTTAATATTTCATATATTAATGATGTTGTAGTTGTTTTTCCATCACTGCCTGTTACTGCAATTGTTTTGCATGGTGCAAATTCTAGCACTAATTCTATTTCAGATGTAAGATATGCACCTCTTTTTACTTCTGCCTCTATTTCTGGCAAATCTGCTCTACATGATGGAGACTTAAAGATTATATCAAAATCTTTTAAGTTTGACAAGTAATCTTCACCAAAATGTTTTTCTATTTTATATTTTTCTATTTTGTTTAGAATTTTTTGGTCTATTTTTTCTTGATTTCTTTTATCAAAAACTGCTAATTTAGCTTTTCTTTCTTGCATATAATCAATAAGTGGTTCATTGCTTACTCCAAGACCAATTATAGCAATTTTTTTTCCTACAATACTGTTATTAAATTCTTCTAATTTTGTGTTGGTAAAACTCAATTTAGATTCCTCCTAATATCTTCTAAAACACTTGTTGCAACTTCTTTTTTCATGCTTTTTCTATCTTTACTAGTTGGTGTTACAACTTTATTTATACATCTATCTAATTCCTTTATATATATTGAATAATATACTTTTGGTTCTTTATTCATTGTATTTCCAAGTTCTCCAGTTATGCCTACACCTATATTACTGTTTGCAAACTCTGAAACTTTTTTTGCCATTTTGGCAGAGGTTTCTGTGCTATATACAGTATACTTTTCAATAGTATTTTTGTCAACACCAAATTTTATTTTATATTCATTTGAGTATGTTACTAAACTTACCTTTAGCACATCTGATGCTCCTGATATATTTGTTATACTGTTTGCTAAATATCCTCCTGTGCATGATTCCATAAATGCTATTGTTCTTTTTTGTTCTTTTAATTTTTTTACTATTATTTCACATGTTTCATCCATAATTATTCAAAAACTTCTCCTGTTTGAATTAAATTTCCTCTTAAGAAATCTTGTACAGGCATTCTTTTTGCATTTTCTGCTTGTACTTCTTGTATAATAACAATTCCTGTCTTTGCTTTTACATATAGGCCTTGCTTAATATCTGAGTATATTACTGCTCCACCTTCCATGTTGTTCAAACTAACTTTATAATCTGCAAATTCTGGGTGATTTTCTATAAATTCATCTAGCTCTATACTTCCAGCTCTCCATATTTTTATTTTTTTGTCATTATATGTTGTATATGCTCCCATTATTGGGTTTAAACCTCTTACTAAGTTCTTGATTTCTCTTGAATTTTTGTTTATCCAATCTATTCTTGCCATTTCTTTATTTAACATTGGTGCCATTGTAAATTCGCCGCTTTGAGGTGTTCTTGGTGCGGTTCCTTTTTCTATTTTAGCTACAGTTTCTACTAATAATTTTGCACCTATTTTAGATAACCTATCCCATAGCTCTCCTGTTGTTTCATCTTCTCCAATTTGAACTTCTTCTTGCAAAATCATATCCCCTGTATCCATTCCTGCATTCATATACATTGTTGTTATTCCTGTTTTTTTATCTCCATTTAAAACTGCCCATTGTATTGGGGCTGCTCCTCTATATTGTGGTAACAATGAACCATGTACATTTATTGAACCTTTTTTAGGAATATCTAAAATGTCCTGTGGTAAAATTTTTCCATAAGCTACAACACAGAATAAATCTGGGTTTATTTGTTCTAATGTATCTTTAATTTCTCTTATTTTTTCTGGTTGAAGTACTGGTATGCTTTTTTCTATTGCAAATTCCTTTACTGGAGAGGCTATCATTTTCATTCCTCTTCCCTTTGGTCTATCAGGGTTTGTTATTACTGCAATTATGTTATGACCTGCATTATATATTGCCTCCAAAGATTCTTTTGCAAAATCTGGAGTTCCCATAAAAACTATATCTAGCATTTTTTATCTCCTCTTATTTCTCTGGTTTTATTATTTCCAATGTTCCTGGTATTATTTTATCTATAAAAACTTCTCCATTTAAATGGTCTATTTCATGGCTTAAAGCCTGTGCCAAAAGGCCTTTTCCTGTTATTTCTATTTTTTTTCCTTTTTCGTTTAATGCTCTTACTTTTATTTTTTCAGGTCTTTCAATTTTAGCAAATTTATTGGGGAAGCTTAGGCAACCTTCTTCAACAACTTGTGTTCCACTTTGTGAAATTATTTCTGGGTTGATTATTACAAGTATTGGTGCATCTTCTGCTTCTTGTATTATTAATATTTGCTTTAATATTCCAACTTGCACAGCTGCTAGTCCAACTCCATCATATTTATGAAGAGTTTCTATCATATCTTGAATTAGTTCTGTTATTTTCTCATCAATTACTTCAACTTTTTTAGATTTCTTTCTTAATATTTCGTCTCCTTCTGTTCTAATTGTTCTAATTGCCATTGTTTTCTCCCTTCTTTTAAGACATATTATTTGGATTTACATCTACAATAACTCTTGTTTTTTTGAATTTCTGCTTATAGTATTCCTCCATTGCTAGGTTTATACTATTAATTATCTTACTGCTTAATTTGCATTTTGCAATTATTCTCCACCTATACCTATATTTTATTCTATCTATTGGTGCTGGTAGTGGTGGCATTACTTGCATTTGATCTCCTGTATATTTTTTTAGAATTTTATATAGCTTCTCTGATGCTTTTTGAATTTCTATTTTATCTGTTGAATTTATTCCAAACATTATTATATCGCAAAATGGTGGATATTTCAATTGTTTTCTTAGTTCTATTTCAGTTTTATAAAATTTATCATAATCTTGCTCTTTAGCACACTCAATACAGAAGTTTTCTGGTGAGTATGTTTGTATAATTACTTTGCCTGGTAGTTTTTCTCTTCCCGCTCTTCCGTGCTACTTGTACCAGTATATCAAAGGTTCTTTCATTTGCTCTATAATCTCCTGTATTCAAACTGCTGTCTGCCGCAATAACTCCAACTAGTGTTACATTTGGAAAATGATGTCCTTTTACTACCATTTGTGTTCCAATTAAAATATCTATGTTCTCATTTTTAAATTTGTTTAGAATTTCTTCATGTGAATTCTTTTTACTAACAGTATCTATATCCATTCTAATTGTAGTTGCTTGTGGATAAATGTTGTGGATAAGTTCCTCTAATTTTTGGGTTCCGCTTCCAAAATGTTTAATATTTTTACTTTTACATTTTGGGCAAATTTTAATATTATTCATTTCATAACCACAGTAATGGCATTTTAGTTTATCCTCTTTCATGTGGTAAGTTAAACTAATATTACATCTTTTGCATTTTACAGTATATCCGCAATCTCTACACATTACAAAAGTTGAAAAGCCTCTCCTATTCAAAAATAGAATTGTTTGTTTCTTTTCTTTTAAGTTGTTTTCTATTTCTTCCTTTAACCTTTCACTTAAAATTGTACGGTTTCCTATTGCAAGTTCTTGCCTTAAATCTATAACCTCTACATCTGGCAAGTTTGAACTATTTGCTCTTCTTGTAAGTCTTATTACATTTTTTGAATTGTGGTATGTTGAAATATCTGGTGTTGCACTACCTAGAACAACTGGTATATCATGTTTTTTAGCTAAATACTTTGCAATATCGTGTGCCTTGAACCTTGGTGCCATGTCTGATTTATATGAACTATCATGCTCCTCATCAATTATTATTATTCCCAAATTATCTATTGGTGCAAATATTGCAGACCTTGCACCTATTACTATCTTGCATTTTCCGCTTCTTAATATTCTTCCATTGGTCATTTCTTTCACCTGTAGATAACTTGCTATGAAGTACACATATGCAATCTCCAAATCTTGCAGAAAATCTATCTACCATCTGTGGTGTAAGTGATATTTCAGGCACAAGGACAATTGCTTTTTTTCCTTTGTCTATAACGCTTTGAATAAGCTGTAAATACACTTCTGTTTTACCTGAGCCAGTAACTCCATAAAGCAAGAACTCATTAAACCCACTATTGTTAATTTTATCAAAAGCTTGTTTTTGTTCCTCTGTTAAAGGTAAAGGCTTGTCCCTTTTTATTTCTCTGTTTTTAAAAGGATTTCTTTCAATCTTTTGTTCAATTATCTCAACATATCCGTTCTTCTCTAATGTTTTAATTACTGCACTTGAAACCTCCATAATACCTTCTAAATCTGCCTTATATATGCCATCATTTTCTTCTAAGAAACGTAAAACTTTAATATGCTTTGCATTTTTTAGCTTACCTAGTTCAATATCTAGCTCAATCTCATCTTCGTCTTTTTTCAAATATACAAAATTGGCAGTTTTATCTTTAATTCTATTTTCTAAATTCGTTGTTTTTTCGCCTGGTGGAAGCATTAATTTTATACACTCTGAAATATTGCAAAAATATCTTCTAGCCATAATACGAGCAAGCTCAACGTTTTCCTCTGTTAAAGGAAAATCTTCAATTTTTATGATATCTTTATTTGCAAACTCTGAATTCTCTTTAAAACCAATAACAAATCCCTCAATTTGTGAATTTTTCGGTCCAAAAGGTACAAAAACTCTTGCCCCAATTTTTATGGAACTTTCTATATGCTCTGGAACAAGATAATCAAATATTCTATTTAAATCTTTAGCTAATCTATTTACTATAATTTCTGCTACCATAAATAAAACTCCACTTCTTATGATATATTTTATCATAAAAGATGGAGTTTGTATATAAATATTTTTCAATTTTATTATTGACTTTTTGTAAATCTTATATTATAATACCCTCATAGGAAATGAGAATAAAAAACGCATCTGTAACCCGCCAGTTTTAGATGCGTTTAAAAATTCTTACTGGCAAACCACCTTTGTGGTTTCTCCATTTCCTATGTTTATTATATATCATTTTTAGCTCTTTTGTCAATATGTTATTTAACATTTTTATTACATCTTTATCTCTTTTCCCAAATATGTTGAATATATATAAATACTGTCTACTTTTCTATTTAGTGCTTGTTCTAGAGCTCTTTTGTAAATTTCAAGTTGCGAAGTATATTTGTCTTTTAAAGAAGTTTCGTCATTTTCTGGTACATAGTCTGTTTTATAATCTACCAGTACTAATTCATTATTTTTATTTATATAATACAAGTCTATTATACCTTGTACTAATATATTTTCTTCTGATTTAATTTCATATAGTTCTTTTACTGGTATATTAATGTAAAATGGCTGTTCTCTGTATACTTCTTTTGCTTCTGCTAGTTCTGCAAAAATTTTGCTTCTAGTAAATTCATATATTTTCTCTTTTGAAACTGCTTCTTTTTGTTTTGTTGTTATTATCTTTTTTTGTTCAAGTAGCTCTAGTAGGTCTTGTATTTTTTCCATTGTATAACTTTGTTTAAAGTCTAGTTTTTGTAATACTAAGTGCACTGTTGTTCCTATTTCTGCTTTTGTAAGAGGAAGTTCTCCTTCTAAGAATTTTGGCTTTTTAAGTTTTAGCTCGCCCTCATCTTCTTGTACTTTTTTTGCAATTTTAGTAACGGAACTTTTTCCTTCAATCTGTGTAAGTTCGGCTTGAGGGTATTCCCATGTTAGTATTTCATTTAATTTTTCGTTTATTGGTCTATCCTCAATTACTAATTCTTCTGTTTTGTTTTCTTCATCTTTGGTTCCACTATTTTCATTTTTTGGATGTTCAAATAATTGCACAAGTGACTTCATTCTATCATCACTTAAAAATACTGTTTCTAGCCAATCTAAGTATGTCTTTGCCTTTTCTGCTATTCCTTTTGTTATTACATTATCTGAACTTTCTAGCATTTCTTGTTTATCTTCTATTGATTTTTTTAGGTTTTTATCAACCCCTGTAATTATTAGCTTTTCTCTTGCTCTAGTTAATGCAACATACAAAAGCCTCATTTCTTCTTCTTTAAGTTCTTTTTTCATTATATGTCTTACCGCTTCTTTGGCAAGAGTATTGTATGCTATTTTTCTTTCATAATTTATATATTTAGGTCCAAAACCTAATTCTGAATGCATTAGTATGTTTGCATTTAAGTCCATCATGTTAAATTGACTACCTGTTCCACAAAGGAATACTACTGGAAATTCTAGTCCCTTGCTTTTGTGTATGCTCATAATTCTTATAACATCTTCATTTTCTCCAATTAGCTTTGGTGCACCCATATCACTATTATGCTTTGTAACTCTATCAATAAAGTTTATGAAATTATATAGTCCTTTAAAGCTTCCCTGTTCATAGTCTTTGGCTTTTTCAAATAACATCTTTAAGTTTGCTGTTTTAATGTTACCATTTGTCATTAAACTTACATAATTATAATATCCAGTTTTCTCATATATGTACCATATTAGTTCATCTAATTTCAAATATTCTTCTTTAGATCTAAAGTCTTCTATTAATTCAAAGAATTCATTTATTTTTGCTTTATGTTTTTCGTTTACAAGCATTGCATTATAAAAGCTTTCTTTTGGGCATTCTATTCGTATTTCTATTAGCTCATTATCTGTAAATTTTCCTATTGGACTTCTTAATACAGAAACTAGTGCTATGTCGTTATCTGGGTTGCTTATTATTTTAAGTAAATTCATTATTGTTTGTATTTCTATTGTTTCAAAATAGTTTGTACCAATATCGCTAAATACTGGGTAACCTAGGTCTGTTAGCTCTTTTTCATATATTGGTGCTATTCCTGTTGTTTTTCTAAGAAGAATTACAATGTCTTTGAACTCAAGGCTTCTATATCCTCGTTTTTTATCAAATACACAATAATTACTGTTTATTAATTCTTTTATTCTTTTGGCAACTAATCTAGCTTCTATTTCTGCCTTTTCTAATACTTCTTCATCATCTTCTTCGTTTTCATTTTCAATGGTTTCTGCTTCATCAATAATATGAAGCTCTGCTCCATCTAGAATTTTCTTATCTGTTTCTAAATAATCTTGCCCAACATTTAAAAATTCATTTTCGTTATATTCTATACTTCCAAAGTCTTTACTCATAATGTTTTCAAAAATCACATTACTTAGGTCTAGAACGTTTTTTCTACTTCTAAAGTTTGCAAATAATTGTATTTTGTTGTCTTTATAGGTATTATATTTTTCTAGGAAAAGTTCTGGCTTTGCTTGTCTAAATTTATATATACTTTGCTTAACATCTCCAACCATGAAAATGTTATTTCCTTTTGAAACTTGTTTTAAAATCTCTTCTTGAATATCATTGCTATCTTGGTATTCATCTATTGCAATTTCTTCAAAAATATCTTGGTAGTGTTTTGCTACTTCTGTTGGTACATAGTTTCCGTTTTCATCTTTTTTAACTAGTATTTCTAGTGCTAGATGTTCAATGTCGTTAAAGTCTATAATGTTTTTCTCAAGTTTTGCTTCTCTATATGCTGTGCTAAATTTTATGGTTATATCTTTTATTGCCTTCAAAATTGGATACATTGCATAAATATCTTCGTTTGCCTTTTGTGAATTATAAATAAACACTCTTTTTCTTAGGCTACTAGGTTTGCCACCTACAACTGCATCTTTGATTTTATCTCTTATGCCTTTTGCTTTATCTTTTAATTCTGATACAAAGTTTCTTTTTGATGGCCATGTTTCAAAAGATAATTCGCTTAAGTAGTTATATATTTCGTCCCACTTTTGTAGTTTTTCTATTTTTTCTAGTTTATTAATATCATCTAATATGCATACATACCACTTTTCTAGCTCGTCGTCCCTTTTTAGTTTTTTGCTTATGTTTTTTAATGTATTAATATATCCTTCTATCTCATCTTTAGCATTTTTTATTATTATATTTCCCCATGTAGTTTCTGAGAAGTCTTGTTCTAAATTCAAATTAAACTTTTCTGTTTGCTCCTCTAGCCATTCTTCTGGGTATGGAATGCTTTGAATAAATTTATATATTTTTAGTATTAGTTCTTTTAATTTATCATCATCTCTATATGATGAGCCATAAGTATTTACCAAGTTGATAATGTCCTCATCTTTGCTCTCATATAGTTCATCAAATACATCTTCTATAACTTCCATTTTTAGAAGTTCTATTTCTGGAGTATTTGCTAATCTAAAGTTTGGTGATATATTTGTTTTGTAGAAGTTGTTTCTAATAACCTCTAAACAAAACGCGTGTATTGTAGATATATGAGATTTATTTAGCAATACTATTTGTTTTTGTAGCCTTAAGTTATTTGAATCGCTTTCTAGCTTTTTATAAATTGCATCTAAAACACGCTCTCTCATTTCTGTTGCTGCTGCATTTGTAAATGTTACAACTAGCAATTTATCTACATCTATGTTTTCATTTGTAATTTTATTTATTATTCTTTCAACTAGCACTGCAGTTTTACCACTACCTGCAGCTGCTGCAACTAGTATATTATCGCCTTTTTGGTATATTGCTTGTTCTTGATTTTTAGTCCACGCCATTGTTTTCCTCCATTTTCTTATACATTTTATCACATAAGAAAAAATTAGTAAACCACATTGTTTACTAATTTTAACTTTGTTCCCAACGAACTACTTTTATATCTTTATATTTATCAAGTACATCCATATATTTTTGATATTCCTCTTCCCAAAGGATATCTGGAACTTTATCAAAAGCACTAAAAACTTTTTCAGCTTCCATTAAAAATATTAATTGATCTTGACTACTTAATTTTTCGTATTTTTTTGAAAATCTATATAGCTTATCTAGCATTTGGTTTGCTTGTATAAAGCTGTAAAAGTCTTTAACTTTCATGCCTGCTATTTTAATTTGCACATATGCAAACATGGCTAAAATAAATGCTAATATTATTAATATGTATATTATTCCCAACAATACCATTTGCTTGGCACCCTCTCTTTTTCATTTGCTATTTTTACATATTATAACATAATTGTCCATAATTAGCAATAATTTTTAGGTTAAATCATGCACATGTTTTTAATATAACATTTTTTTAGTTATTCTGCATAAAATATTAGTAATAATATTGACATTTTAGTTTTTAAATGTTATATTATTAATGAATGATGGCTTTATTACTTTAGTTGGACAATTGGAGTCCAGTTGTAGTAATAAGTCGTCTTTTACTTTTATCTTTAATCAAATATATTATATTATTTATATTATCTTGAATTGTTCTATCCACAAAATCTTTTATATCTTTTTTACCATAAATAGTTTTTATTTTATTTGTTTCTATTGAGACATTGTTATAATTTCCTCTAGTTTCTAAATACACTGGTATAATTACATACTCACCTTTTTCGTTTTGTACTTCTGTCACTATCACATATGTTTTCTGTTTTCCATTTTTGCTAATAGATTTAATAATTGCTAATGGGCTTTCCATGCTCTCTATTGATTTTAAAAACGCCTGTTTTCCGATGTTGTGGTAATTATTATCTTTGTTAAATATTCCTAATTTTTTGGCTTTTGTTTTACTCAATATATTCGATTTAATATGATTTTGATTCATTAACATAGGCAAATTCTTAATCCCATGTTCTACTAATATTGTAGGAGTATTTTTTCTAATCATTACATCATCATTTTGATTATACTTTCCGGATATTATTGCATCTATGTCAGTACTTAGTTTTTCTCTAACATATCGTTCATTGCTATTATTTTGCATTCTTATGTTTTCCTCACTTTTTATATTAAATTTCTTTATTGGATAATTATTGAATTTCAGAATAAAATTCAATGGTAGTTTAGAATAACTACATTTTGAATTATACCAAATGAATAAGGTATTTTCAATACTAAATAACAAAAAAAACAAAATCATGCACATGTAACTAAATTTTCTTTTTTGAAAATCAATTAAATTAATTTTTTTTAATTTTTTGTTCCTTTCCATACACAAGAAAAAAACTGTGCATATTCAAATTTTTCGAATTTACACAGTTATATTTTAACACTCAATACTTCAAAGTAACTTCCCTAAAACTACTTTGAGATATTTAATTAATATATCGCATACAAGCTTACAGCTTTACATAAAGTGCTGGACGAAAGCCTATGCTGTAGAAGCTGTAGGCCGGAATGTTGCTGCTGCGGTGACTCGCTGGAAGGTCAGAACCATAGCCGTTGAAACTACCGTACCCTGTAAACTCGACTGCTTGAAGAATTAGACTCTGTTGTCCATTCAAATACATTGCCTGCTACATCATATATATTTTTGGAGCTATTTCTTTCTGTTGCTCCTGTTGTTAGTAAAACAGATGTATTTTTTGCTTTTGAATATTCATTGTTTACATTTTGAAAATTCCCTAGTGTACCATTTGAAGTATTCAATACTGCATATTTTCCCCTATTTATTGTGTAAGTTTCTGAATTCTTATAATTTCCCCAAGTTGTGCTATCTGTTACGCTATGGCTTGAATCTTTTATGAAATCCAGCATACTATCCCAGCTAGCTCCTGTACATAACATACTGGTTGCTCCATAATTTGTGTTTGTTTTACTATACAAGTTATTACATAAATATACTGCACCTTCACTCACATCAGACATACTTTTTCCCCATTTTACATAGTTATACGGAT
>ERZ780185.462-NODE-462-length-24903-cov-2.953880_pt1 | contig 24903 bp, 30 predicted proteins | sample MGYA00511365_ERZ780185 | MGnify/ENA primary metagenome ERZ780185 (study PRJEB29588, sample SAMEA2151606) | human gut metagenome | biome: human gut; feature: human-associated habitat; material: faeces | place: Denmark | collected 2008/2010 ...
GATTAAAAATAGCTTTAGATAATATAGACGAAGTAATTAATATTATAAGAAACTCATATGATGATGCAAAAGAAAGATTAATGAAAAGATTTGGATTATCTGATATACAAGCTCAAGCTATATTGGATATGAGATTAAAGACGCTATCAGGTTTGCAAAGAGAAAAAATAGACGAAGAATACAATGAGCTAATGAAATTAATAGAATATTATAGAGAAGTATTAAGTAATGAGCGACTAGTATTTGATATAATAAAAAAAGAATTAACAGAAATTAAAGAAAAATATGGAGATGAAAGAAAGACAAAAATAGCAGCAGCCGAAGGCGAAATTGATGTAGAAGATTTAATTAAAGAAGAACAAAGCGTAATAACATTAACTCACTTTGGATACATAAAAAGAATGCCTGTAGATACATATAAAAGCCAAAAAAGAGGAGGAAAAGGAATAACAGGTATAGCAACAAGGGAAGAAGATTTTGTAAAACAAATATTTACAGCATCCACACATGATATTATATTATTCTTTAGTAACAAAGGAAAATTATATAGATTGAAAGGATATGAAGTACCAGAAGCAGGAAGAACTGCTAAAGGTACAGCAATTGTTAATTTATTAAGCCTAGATCCAGGCGAAAAAATATCCGCAGTTATACCAATCAATAACTTCTCAGAAGGAAAATATTTATTGATGGGAACTAAAAATGGACTAATAAAAAAGACTGCACTTACAGAGTATAATTCAGCAAGAAAAACGGGATTATTAGCAATCACATTAAAAGATGATGATGAATTAATAGATGTAAGACTAACAGATGGCGAAGACAATGTTGTAATGGTAACCAAAAAAGGTATGAGCATTACATTTGACGAAAAAGATGTTAGACCAGTTGGAAGAACTGCGCAAGGAGTAATTGGAATTAGACTTGATGAAGATGATAGTGTAATAGGTATGGAGTCTATTATTTCTAACATTAAAGGTACCCTTCTTGCCATAACAGAAAATGGATTTGGAAAGAGAACAGAATTAGAAGAATATAGAGTACAAAATAGAGGGGGAAGAGGTGTAATAACTTATAAAGTAACACCTAAAACTGGAGATATAGTTGGAATAAGAATAGCGACAGATGAAGAAGATGTTATGCTTATAACTGACAATGGCACTATAATTAGATTAAATGTTAAAGACATAAGTATATTGGGTAGAGCAACGCAGGGAGTAACTTTAATGAGGACAAATGAAGGTAAGGTAGTAAGCATAGAAAAAATATCTTTGGAAGAAAGTGAATAATATGATGAATTTTAAAAAAGATTCAGTAAACCCAATAATGCTTCTTATTGAAAACCTTGGCGAAATAAGTATTTTGGCTGACGAGGTAGTAGATAATCCAGACGTAATATCAGATAATCAGGAGAGAGAAATATTAACAGATATATATGGAAAATTTATGAAAGAAAATATGGAGTTAATAATTGAAATAACTAAAAGCTCTGGGCAGGAAGAAGGATACAAAAATGTGGAAGAAATTTCAAAGTTTTTTTATAAAAGATTGAATAAGCTTAAAACAGATGCTGTAGTAAAAAGACAAGAAAAAAGTATAGTAGCAATACTGAGTCAAAGACTACCAAATGGACTAAAGCAACAAAAACTTATGGAATTAGCAGAAGAAATAATGCAAAAAAACGGAGGTAAAAAAGGTGCAAGAATCAACGATGTAGGATATCTAAGAAAACGTATTTTATTCACTGCAATGGATAAAGGATTTGTTCCTCCTCACGGTACAGAAGAAGTTGGTGATACAGGAGATGAAGAAAGATAACAATATAAAAAATCTGTGATTAATTGATTAATCACAGATTTTTTTAAATCTTATATCTTCTCCGAAAAAATAGCAAATATTGTAATCCCCAATTATTCTAGAAACTATTCTTTCATCATAAGTATTATATAAGTTTTGTAAACTTAAATTTGTAGAAATTATTGTTTTAGTTATATTTTTTTGATTTAACAACCTTGTATTAATTATATTAAATAATTCAGTGAATTTCATGTTATTAACACATTCTGTGCCTAAATCATCAATTATTAATAAATCTACATTTAATATACTTTCTAAAATATTAGAATTATTAGATTTGCCAAACCTGTAGTCAATTATTGTATCTAACATTACAGGAGCTGTTTGATATAAAACGGTTTTTCTTTGCTTAATTAATTCATTTGCTATACAACTAGAAAGGAAAGTTTTGCCTAAGCCAGTATTGCCAGTAAATAACAAGTTTTTTTCCTCTGCTTTTTCAAAGTTATTGATAAAACTAAAACATATATCTTTTATTAATTTTATATTTTCTCTAGGAGAAACGTCTGAGTGATATTTTGACTCATCTATTTTATCAGAATAAAATAGTTCATTAAAATTCTGAAAGTTTTGATTCTTTATGTTATAAATATTTGATTTATTATATTCCAAATCAAATATTTTTTGTTTTAGACAATTGCACATTATAGAATTAGAGCCTTCTACAATATATCCGGTATCCTTACATATATTACACTCAAATTTAGGTAAAAAGTAAGATTCATTTATTCCGAGAGAATTTAAAACCTGTTTTTTCTTATTTTTTAAAACATTAATTTTTTCTTGAAATTTTTCTAAAAGAGTGGGATCATTTTTATTTATAAGAGATTTTGCAGTTGAAATAGCTAGAAAATTTAATTCGTCATCTATCTTTTGCAAATCTGGGTATTGCAAATATAATTCTTTTTTTCTTATATCAGCCATTTGAATTGCATTAATTCTTTTATTTTCATATTCTGTTAAAAGTTTTTTTAGAGTAGAATTATTCATTTTTTCACATCCTTATGCTTCTTGTTTTTTTTTAACATTTGCGTATAAATTGTTTAAATTATCATAAGTTCTTTGTTCATATTTGTTATATCCAGAAGATTTTTCTAAATTCTGTACATTCTTATTTTTCTGTTTTATTTCCAATAAAAATTTTTGGATTTCGTCAGAATTGGTAAATCCTCTGTCATGCCAATCACTTAATAATTTATCTAAATAGTCAAAATTTGGATTGGCTTTAGATGTAGTACGTTTTAATGCAATTTCAATTATATCTAGGTTATATTTAAAGTCAATTACCCACTTTTCGATGTAAGCGTACTCGTACTGAGATAAATTTCTTTTTAAACCTAATTTCTTTAAAATATTATTAGCAATTATATTTAATTTTTCTTGTTTTTCATAATAAATATCTAAATCTGTAAAAGTTTTGATATTATTTTTAGCCCATGCAGCAGCAACTGTTTGGATATAATTTCTGTGTAATGCAGATTTATCAAAGCAGTAACCAAATAATGCAATCATAACTTCTTCATCAAAATTGTATTTTTTGAACCATAATTCAATATCTGGATACCATGAAGTAGGCATTAACCCAGAAAAATACTTATTATTAATATATTCTATAGCTTGAGCTCTTTTTTGACCTTCTGCAGATTTTTTTAGTTCTTCAGCAGATAAAGATGTTTTAGGTTTATATATTTTATATAACTCAATTTCTTGTAAATTATTAATAATATATCCTGTATTTTTTTTAGTAATTACGCCAATATCTTCCCAATACTTTAAGGCATCCTGTATAACCTTTAGAGGAAGTACTAATTTTTTTGATAAATCATTTAGTTTTACGTCTTTATCATATTTAGACAAAAATAATAAATACAAATATACTTTTATAAAATCACCATTTGCTTGTGATAAGTATTCTGAGAAAAAAATATCTGGTATTTCTGTTTTTGAAAACAAAGGTAATATTTCTGGATTTTCTAATTTCATAGCATAATGCCTCCCCAAAGTTTATTTGTCAAATTATATCATTTTCTGAATATTTTTACAATAAATCTTTTGGGAAAACACAGTTTATATGAAAAAAATTATAATAAATGTTATTTATACAAATAAAGTTTGTTTTTTAGTAAATATTTAAGAAAATATTTGAGAAAATACACAATATTTTCATTATTTACACCAATAAAAGTGAACAAGAGCAATGGGAAACATAATATGATAATTGCACTTATTTTTATATATAGACTGTTAAAAAAACAATTTGATATAAAAAATATTATACAGGCCCATATTAAATTTAGTATTAGAGAGCTGTAAGATATAAAACCAAATAATTTATTGTCAAAATTGTAATTTTGAGGAAAAATAAAATTCATTAAGACCTCCTATTAAATAAATTTGGTGATATGCCAAAATTATTTGACACATCTGTAGAAATTCCGCCGATTAATTGCCTTATATATGAATTAATATGTACTAAAGCGTATATACATCCTAGGTAAGTTAATTTTGACATAGTATTAGAATTGAAATTAATTGAAAAAACTAGTAATAGTATTAGAGCAATAAATGATTGCATTATTAATAGTGAAAAAATACATCTAATCCATGATTTGAAAAACCAACTTGTTGAATTGTTTAATAATGTCAATAGTGCAAATGGAGTTAGTAGGCAAAAGAGTTTTATCATAATATACCTTAGAGAGTAAGAAAAAATTAAATTAAAAAGGCTGATAGTTATAAATGTTTTGGAAATTCCATCAAAGGAAAAAATATTAAAGTCAGAAGTTATAGAATATATATCAACATTTAATTTTTCAATAAGTTTTGAAAAAGAAATAGAAAAACCAAATATGGACTGTCCAAGCTCTTGTATAGAAGAAGAAAGCAAATGATTAATATTTAGAATCTGCTCACAAATAAAAAATGAAGAATTGATACTAATACCCAAAATAAGCAGTCTAAAAACAAAGAGATGAGGTGATTCTACAGGCTGACTAGTATAATTTGAATAAGCAAGTTTGACTGCATAATATATAACAAAAGCAATTAATAGAGAGTTTGCAATTAATAACAAACCATTAGTTGAAGAAGTACCAAATATTTTTTCAAAAAATGATATTTTTAATATATTTGTATCTATAAAAGCCAATTCATCTAATATTTCATAAAGGGTTGTATCAATGGAAGACAATAGATTGTTTAACAAATTGTTTATAGTTTCAAAAATTATATAAGAAATATTTTGTTGCTCCATAAATATCACCTATACTATAAGTGTTTTTATGGCGGATAATATTAAGTCAATTGCTAAAATAAATCCATAAGAAAAAAGTGAGCTTCTAATTAGCTTTTTGGCTATCCTTATTCTTTCTTCATCACCAAAACTAAATTTTTTCATACATCCGCCTGTCCCACCGGAAACGGCGGCAGCCGGTGTAGCAAGCTTTAAAAGCCATTCTTCTATTTTAGTAAAAGCATCATTTAATTTAGTAACTATCTTTGGTGTAGAATCAAAAAAACAATAAGAAATGTTAAAAATATTAAATAATAAAATAAAAAATAGTAAAATAATAATAATTTTTTTAGTAAAAGTTTTCATGAAAATCCTCCTTATATAAAAAATATGGTATTAATTTTAATTTTTGGGGTGGTATAATTTTGAAACCATCTGATAAAAAGCTTAGGGCAGTAAAGTTTTCCAATTCTTGAGTAAAAAATTTTGTGTCATAGATAAAATCTGTTTGAATAGATGTACTAATTGTTTCCGAAATGTTGGAATTTTTAGAATTCAACGAATTAGTTAAATAACTAAAAACTGTTTTTTGTGCATTTTCAGAAATTGAATGAGAAGATTTTTCTTTATCCTCTTTACCAATTTGCTTTTGTATATCTTCTATTGTAAAAATGTCGTCAGATCTAAACCATAATTTATTTATTAAATTTTGAATAATCATTTTTACAGTAGCTTGATTATTAATGGTATTAAGAAGAGATGTATAGCTTTGTGTTGCCAGAATGTTAATGCATTTTGCTTCCCTACTTTGAGAAAAAAAGTTGCTGTCTGTTTCCGTACAGTATTCATGATATTCGTCAGAAATAAATGCAACACTTCTATTAGAAATTTGAAAATTATTTGCTAGCCTCATCATGACTTCTGATTGGAAATCTAATTTTAAATATGCTGATATTATTTTAGACAAAATTGCATATTCACTGATATTCATATTTAAAACAACTATTTTTCCATTTTCCAAAACATCTTGAAAACCTAAAAAATTAAGTTCCTCTAATGGTGGAGAAAAGGTTTTTAAAATATCATACTCTCCAATAAAACTATTAGTAATGCGTGTTATTTCTGATTTTATAATAGATAAAGTACGAGGGTCTAAATTTAGAAATTCTTTTTCAAAAAAGGTTATGGAAGAAAGTAAATCATAGGTTTCGGTATGATTATAATAATTATTATTAAATTTTTCTCTTAAAATTTTTAACTTATCCAGATAATAATCATTAACCATAATTATTTTATGTAGTTCATCAAAAGTTACATAACCATCATTATAAAGCCTGCATAATTTTATTGCTTCTGCTAAAACCTGCTCAGCTTTGTCTAACCAAAAAGATTCTGTATTATTTTTAGAAAACAGCAAAAGAATCGTTTTTAATCTATTTGCTAAGACAGAAGGCTTTAAGTTTGGCTTGTGTAAAGGGTTATATTTGTAATTTCCATTTAGTTCAATTATAATTAAATCCTCTTCTCTATTATATATTTTGCAAAATTTTTTAACCTGTTTGTAGTAATTACCTTTAACGTCTAAAATAAGCATTCCAATCTTTTTTTCGAAATTATTGGACTTATATTTAATTAGTTGTTGTGTAAAAGGATACATTGCACTACTTGTTTTTCCAGTACCTATCGTTCCAGTTACTAAAAGGTTTTGGTAAAGACTTTTTTCAGGTAAAAATATTTTCTCATCTGTAAAAATATTTTTTCCTATAAAAAGAGAGAGTTCGTTGGAATTAACAGAGGATATATGTTTGGGATGCTTAATCTTTTTAGAAAAAGTTTTTATAAATGGACGGATAAATAATGAAAAAAATGAATTAGAAAGAATAATGGATGAAAAAATATATGAGATTACAAATAAAATTTTTATGTATTTCCAAATCAAAGGTTGTTCTATACAAATGTCAAATGGATGTAACCCGTATTCAATAATAATTGTAGACGATGTAAAAATAGGATAGAAGATTTTTAGACCAAACAAACAGAAAATAGAAGATAAAAATAAAACGAAAATAAAGTGTGCAATAAAAATCACCTCCATTATTTGATTTTAATATTTAATTTAGAACCTTGCAAATTGTGGGAAATATTAATGTCGAAGAAATTGTAAATTGAGTAAAAAACAATAAAAAGATTAAAAATAAAGATAATAAAAAAATAGTCTATTAATTTTAAAATATAATATCACCTCCCAGTTTTTACCATAATACAACATTTTTGAAAATTTGTCTATACTTTTTGTAAAAAATTGTATTGATATTTGTTTTTCTTTTTGCTATACTTAATAAATAGAATCAGAACAAAAAGAAAGAGTGATAAATTTGAAGGAAAAAAACACAAAAGAAATAAACGAAATAAAATTTAAAAAGAAAAAAAAGGGAATTGGTAAGAAGATTTTACTTATTATAATATTTATATTACTAGCGATTGGAGTGATTTTTGGTTATAAGGTTTATAAAAATGGAGGAGGAACAAAAGGACTATTGATGACTGCTATAGGGCATGATAAAGATACGGTTTTATCATTAGATAAAATGTATTGCCTAATTTTAGGGAAAAGTCAAAATTTGACAGATACTTTAATATTAGCTTCATATGACCCGAAAGATCAATCAGCTGCTATGTTGTCAATACCAAGAGATACATTTATAGGGGATTATAAGTCAAGTGCAACTGCCTGGGATAAAATAAATTCTGTATATCAAACAGAAAATGGACCACAAAAGGTAATGAAATATGTGAGTAATCTTACGGGAATAGATGTTAAATATTATCTAATGGTTGATACAGAAGCATTAAAGGTTTTAGTAGATGAAATAGACGGCGTAACTTTTAATGTCCCAATTGATATGAATTATGATGATTCAAGCCAGGACTTACATATACATTTAGAGGCAGGTGAACAACTATTAGATGGCGATAAAGCAGAACAGGTTGTTAGATTTAGACATAATAATAATGGTAGTACATACCCAAGTGAGTATGGACAAGAAGATATAGGAAGAATGAAGACACAAAGAGCATTTTTAACAGCTTTAGCAAAAAAAATGTTAAGTTGGAAAAGTGTAACAAAAATAAATGGTATATTAGACATTGCACAAAAATATGTAGAAACAAACTTGGATTTTAATGCAATAAAAGATTATATACCATATGCAGTGGAATTTGATATAAACAATTTGAAAACAGCAGCTTTACCAGGAGTACCAGAGTATGCAAATGTTGTATGGATATATAGTAGTGATAAAGAGGAGACAAAGAAAGTAGTAAATAAGCTATTTTTCAATATAGATGAGGAAAATTCTCAGATTAGCAGTGAAGAAAGAAGTAATATAAAAATAGAAGTATTAAATGGAACAGGCGATAAAGATGAATTTGAAAAAATTATAGATAGAATAGAAACTGCAGGATACAAAGTAAAAAATACAGGAGAGACCTCAAAAACAACTAGGACAACAATAATAAATAGAAATTCAATATCTGAAACTGCAATATCAGAAATAAAAAATGCTATTAAAATAGGAAATATATCAACAGGAAATTATTCAGAAAATATAGATATAACTATCATTTTAGGTAAAGATAGTATAGAGAAGTTAGAAGATTAAGCTTCTAACTTCTCCTAAAAATTGCAAAAAATATAAATATTACAAGTAAGATTAAACCAAGTCTAAAAATAATTAAAACAAAGTTAACAATATTAACATCAGTTTCAGCAATTAATTCAGATGTATAAATTATTCCATCAATATCATAGGTAATTTTTCCAATTGTGCTTCCTCCTTTTATTGGAGCAACAAGTGGAGTATCTAATTCTAATTTAGGTTCTAAATTGTTAATATCAAAATTATTTTCCAAAAATACATTAATATCGTTTTTAACTAAGATATTTAAATTTTTAGTATCTTCGGTAGCACCTAATACACTAACTTTTGTAACAACTGAATTAGCTTTTTTTATATTCTTATACGAATAATTACTAAAACCATATTCAAAAAGTTTTTTACAATCTAAAAATTTAGGTACTAAACTTCCGTTGGTATCTTCTGCACCAAGAATAACAGCTATTAATTCTAAATCATCTTTTTTTGCAGTGGCTATTATGCAATCCTTTGCCGGATTAGTATAACCAGTTTTTAATCCAGTTGCATATGGATAATAATAATCGTCTGGTGAATGGTGGGATAATAGTAGATTTGTGTTATAAAAAATTCTATTATCACTATTATATTTATCTGTTTTAGGTAGGTTATATACAGTTTTTTGAACAATATCTTTTATCGTTTGAAATTGCATAGCATGCTTAGCAATAAGCGAAAGATCATAAGCAGTCGAATAATGATTTTCATCATGAATACCACTAGGATTTTTGAAATTTGTATTTTCACAACCTATTTCTTTAGCTTTAGAATTCATCATATTGGCAAAATTTGCTATAGAGCCACCAACATGTTCTGCAAGCACATTTGCAGCATCATTAGCAGATGGAATTAATAATACATGCAATAATTGCTCTATTGTTAATTTCTCACCTTTTTGCAAATATGCAGTGGAATAACCGGCCGGTACAGAATCAACGGCACTGTTACTTACGGTGGCAACATCAGTTAGTTGGCATTTTTCTAATACCAAAATTGCGGTCATAAGCTTGGTGGTACTTGCAGGATACATCATTTTATTTAAATTCTTTTCAAATAATATTTTACCGGTTGAATATTCCATAAGAACGCATACTGGAGCTGATATATTGATTTCTGCAGCGTTACAAAATTTATTAATTGATAAAATATTAAAAATAATTATTAAAAAGCAAATAATTTTTTTTATACGTCTCATATAAACTCCTCTAATATAACTATATATTAAGTGTCTGAAAAATTCAATACTAAAATTAAACAAAAAAGGAATGATTTAATTGAAAAAAATAAATAATAATATCAAAATATTTATTATAATTGGAATAGTAACTTTAACTATATTTGTTGTAATACTACTAAAGAAAATTGAAGAAAACAACTATAATAATTACAATTATGAGGAATATTTTGGAGAGCAAGAGAATAAAATAGTAGAAGAGAAAAAAACAATTGTTGTTCATATTACAGGTGAAGTAAATAAACCAGGAGTTATAGAGCTGGAAGAAGGAAAAAGGATTATAGATGCAATAAAAACAGCGGGAGGAGCAACTTCAAAAGCAAATTTAACTCAAATTAATTTAGCTTATGTCTTAAAAGATGGTATGAAGATATATATTCCAAATATTGAAGATAAAAATGTAGAATATATTACAACAAACATCGGTGATAGTGATGATAAAGAAAAAATTAATATAAATCTCGCAAACGAAAAAGATTTACAAAAGTTGCCAGGAATAGGAACATCAACTGCAAAAAAAATAATTAAATATAGGGAGGAAAACGGGGAATTCAAAAATATAGAAGATATAAAAAATGTTAAAGGTATAGGAGAATCCAAATATGAAGAAATAAAGGAAAAAATAGAAATATAAAAAAATAATAACAAGGATAAATTTTTTCATAAGTATTGACAAAAGGGGATAATAGGGGTATACTTAGTAAGTAAGTAAAAATATCGCGGGGTGGAGCAGTTGGCAGCTCGTTGGGCTCATAACCCAAAGGTCGCAAGTTCGAGTCTTGCCCCCGCAACCAGATAAATTAAGAGTTCTAGAAATTAGCTAGAACTTTTTATTTGTATTTTAGAGTAATTAGCGCAAAATTTTAAAACAAGTTTTGCAGAATTTCACTTGTTTTTTTGATAAATACAATATATAATTATTTACAATAAAACATGTTTTTGCGTTGATATTTTAAATAATAAATTGAGGAAAAGAGTATGGAAGAAAATATATTTAATACAATTAGACATGAATATAAAATTGAAAACTGTATAATAGAAAAGAGAAATGATTCAACAGATGGAAATGTATATACTATTTTTGACAATCAAAATAAATTTATAGCTAAAATATATAAACAAGAAGAACATACAAAATCAATGATTAATCTTCACTTATTTTTAATAAAAAATGGATTTATTGTTCCTAATATAGTTAAAAATATAAATGGAGATTATTATTGTAACATAGAAAATAATTACATAGTTGTTTACACTTTTATAAATGGCGAACAATATGGGCAAAAAATTGAGAATATAGAAAATATAGAATACAAAAATAATATTGTAAGAAAACTTGCAATTCAATTAAGAAAATTGCACGAAATTACAAGAGATAATAATTTTAATCTTAAAGAAATAGAAATTCATAATTCAAAAAAAGAGAATGAGAGGAAGTCTGTTTTGCATTTTGACCTAACAAAGGATAATATATTTATTTGCAAAGATAAAATTGGCTTTATAGATTTTGATGATGCAAAATATGGAGATTCTTTATTTGATGTGGCAAGTGTGATATGTTTTTTGTTTATTTCTAAAAAAAGAGGAGTTGATGAAAACTCCATTAATGTTTTTTTAAACAGTTATTATAATAACGAGACAGAAGTTAAAAGAAGAGAAATCCACATGATAAAGACTTATGCACACGAATGGATAAAAGAAGTATTAAAAAATGAAAATTTAGATAAACTAATAAAAGAAAGTTTTATATTTAAGGACAAAATGATAAGAAAAATAAATATAGGAGGGAGTAAAAATGAGGCACACAATGAAATTAAAAGAGGATCCATTTGAAAGAATGAAAAATGGAACCAAAACAATTGAATTTAGATTGTATGACGAAAAAAGAAGGAAGATTAAAGTTGGGGATGAAATTGAATTTTTTAAATTACCTAAATTGCAAGAAAGAATTTTGGTTAGAGTTAAAAATTTATATAGAGGAGATTCTTTTAAAAATTTGTTTAAAATAATATTTCCAGATAAAGATAATAAAGAAATAAATAATAAAAATGAAGAAATGCTTAAATATTATACTCATGAACAAGAAAAAGAATATGGTGTAATAGGGATAGAAATTGAGATAATAGATAGCAACTTTAGATATACATATAACAAATTAGTAAGAGATAAAATTCCAGAAAATATTGATAATATGAAGGGGAGAAAAAGCAAATATAAAATATTAGATGATGCGGAATATTTGAAAGAATTAAATAGAAAAGTACTTGAAGAAGCTAATGAATTTATAGAGGAAAACAGTATAGAAGAGCTAGGCGATTTGATGGAAGTTTTAAACGCAATAATGAAACTAAAAGGTTATAAGCTTGAAGAAGTAAACAAGATTATGAAGGAAAAGAATGAAAAAAAAGGAGCTTTTGACAATAAAATATTTTTAGAGTATATTGATGAAGAAAAAAGAAATTTAGATGAAGAAGAAGAATTGCAAAAAAAATTTAGAAGATAGAAAGTGGATATATTAATAAAATTATTAAAGAAAAGAATAGTGACAGTTCCATTAATATTTGGAAATTCTCCCACCTTTTATATTTGTTTTAGCAGCATTAAAAAACATATTTGTTTCACCTATAAATTAAATTAATTATATGCAAAACAGATATAAAGTGTGATTTAAAGTATATTATAATAAAAAATAGAGGAGTTAAATAAAATGATTGTTGAATATGACCAAAAATATGATGAGCAAATTAAAGACTTATTAGTAGAACTACAAAATTATCTAATAGACATCGACAATTGGCATACACAAATAATGTCGCCCCAATATAGGGAAAAAGCATACGAGATGGACATGAAGAAAGTTAAAGAACAAAATGGCAAAGTATTTGTGTCTGTCGAAAATGGAATCATTAATGGCGTAATTATGGGAATTGTCAATGAAAATGATGAAATTGACAAACTAACTAACGATTGTGCAAAAACAGGAAATATTTTAGAATTAATTGTAAAAAATGAAGATAGAGGAAAAGGTACTGGCAAAAAACTCCTGAATAAAATAGAAGAATATTTTAAACAGATTAATTGTGCTAGAATAAACATAGAAGTATTTGGACCAAATAAGAGAGGATTAGAATTCTATGGAAAAAATGACTATATTGTTAGAGATATGATAGTATCAAAAAGGTTGAGAGAATAGAATTAAATCCAGAAGATGGTAACTCTGACTGAAAAAATATCTCTTCCAACTTTGTATTAAAAAACAAGGAGAAAATATTATGAAATAAAAGTTACAATAAGAGAATCACATCCACCAACATGGGAAGATTACGAATACCAGCAAATATAACATTTAATGGAGATAACTGGGTACATGATATAATAATAGAAAAAGAAATAAATGAAGAAATAGAATATCCATTGTGTATAAAGGCAAAATCAGGAGCATATCCAGAAGATTGTGGGGGAACACATATGGATATGAAGAATATTGTCCAAGTGATAATGAAAGATTTTATAGTTATTTAAAATTCTTTAGTTTGGATGATTTAATAAAACAAGGGAAAGCATATTTGAAAAGGTCAAACAATATACCGATTTTATAAAAGTTTGTTTAACATCATTGACACATATACAATAACTATCTAATTTATTAGCTTGTCTAATCATAAGCACCCCAACTATAGATATTTTTCCATTATATACATTTGGCCTTCGTTTAATTCCTTTTTGCCATTAGAATATTCGTATCCTAATTTATGATAAAATTCACATCCAGCAATAGATGCAGGGATTACTAATTTTTTAGCAGGAATTGTTAAAGCGAATTTTTCTATTTCGTTAATTAACATTCTACCTATGCCTTGTTTATGGTGAGCCATGTCAACAAATACAGTTAATATCCAATACTCTCCATCATCATTATACCAAGACTTATCAAGACCCGCAGTACCTATAACTTTATCATATTCTAATGCTACAAATACTTTTGTCCTTTTGGAAAAATTCTTTTTAATTTCTTCAGGAGTAAATTCTTTAACAGATTTTCTCACAAATTCTAAGCCATAATCTTTAGAATTTACTTCCAATAAATTTTGTATAATAATCTTTGACATTGCGTCAGCATATTTATTATCATATTCTTTTATTTCTATCATATATTTTGCCTCCCTTTAGTATAAAATCATTCCAGAGCCTAATTCTTCATTAGGTCTTGTAATAAATCCAAATTTTTCATAAAAAGATTCTTTGCCTTTTGATGCACCTAAATAAGTTCTAATATTAGGATTAATCTTTTTATATTCATTTATTTTCTTTAGTAAGTTTTTCATTATACCAGTACCAATATGTTTATTTTGATATTCAGGAATTACCATTACATCCTGAATATATAAGAATATAGTTTTATCTCCTATAATTCTTCCATAGCCGATTAATTTGTCATCATCATAAACACATAGTGAATATAAGGTGTTTTTTAAGGCTTCTTCAATTATTAAATTTTTTTTTAGTTCCCCAACCTACAGAGTCTGTTAAATAATTAAATTCTTTTGCAGAAGGAACGTGTTCTATGGATCTAATCATATTTTATACTTCCTTTTCTCCTAAATCTTCAGAAAATCTTAATAAATATCCATCAGGATCTTGTATTAAAAATTCTTTATTTCCTAACATTTTATCATCCTGTCTATACCAATTTTCTTCAATATCAAAAGCTATTATGTAATTATTATTTTTAAAATTATTATATATTTTATCAACATTCTCAACTTCTAATTGAAAGTTAATTCCATTGCCAAAAGGATATTTTAATTCTCCAATATTCCACTTATCGTTATCAGATAATTCTTGCAGCATAAATTGAATATTATCTAAAGATATGAAAGCGAATTTATTTTCTGACCTATCATATTCTATTTTAAAACCGGCAGTTTTATAAAAATTTAAACTATTTTCCAAATTAGTTACAGATAATTCTGGAATAATTTTATTCCAATTTATATAATTACTAGGTCTTAAAATAATACTTTCAAAATATTGTTCTTGGAAATCAGTTAAAACATTAATCTCATCGTTAGTAAAGATTTTATTTTCAGGAACAATAATTAGTTTATCATCATTATCATTTGTCCTGTGAATTACTGCTATACACTTTCCAGTGAAAGTATCCAGCGGTTCATAAACTCCTAAAACATAAGCATCTAATTCTTCACCATCTCCACTTATTGTATTAGGTACATAGCCATAATTTATTGGATATATGAATCCATGCTTTGGATGTTTACTACCCATAGGTCTATCTACTTTTATTTCCAAAACTTTGTTTAAATATTCTATATTGTTCATGATAATTCTCCTAATTTTATATTTTTAATAATAATAGATTCCTCTTATTTACTAGTTATTATCTAACCATTCATCAAACTCATCATAACTTTTTTTACCAGATTTAATATCATTAATAAATTCTTTAGCTTCTTTTTTCCATTTTTCATAGGTAGTTTTATAATATTCAATATCTGGATTTCTCTTAACAGCCATAGCTTTCTTAGCATATATTTGTCTATATTTACCACATACAGGTTCTTCATTTTCTTTTCTTTTTTGAGATGTTTTAATTCCATATTCTTTACAGGTAATATCTTCTGAATATTTACCATTACAAAATAAAGTAATATTCTTATCAGAGAAAAAGTACTTTCCACAAACTTGGCATTTCTTTATATAATCAATATCATTTAATACTATATGATAAAGAATAATCACAAATATAATCTTCAGATATTTCTTTTAAGTCTTTATTAATATTTTGAAAGATATAAAATCTTTGTGCATTACTTAATTTGTTTAATTTTTTTTCTCTGTTATTATTAAAAACATAGTCAACGAAATTTCTAAATAATAATTGCGCTTTTATTAAAGAATCTTTTTCAGATTCATAAAAAGATTCTGCAAATTGTTTTAATAAATCCTTATTAGCAATATGAGTAGGCTTGTTAGTACCTATATTGATAATATTTTTGTCAAATCCTTTAAAAATTTTAATCAATTGCTCTTCAGGTATTTTATCTAAATTATAATTGAATTTTGGACCACTAAGTTACATAACCTAACGATTAATTATATAGAAATTTCTTAACGTATCAATACTAAACTGTATTGATAAATCAAGTATTGACACTTATAAGAAATTTTTATTTATATCAGTTAAGAGGTTATTCGAATTATTATGTCATCTAAAAATTTTAATTATAAGTTGGACCATTTTTCACTTACAATTAACATTTGTTATTAAGTTTCCAGTTTTGTGATTTGGTGTTTCAATTATGTATGTTAGTTCGTCTTCATTTTTTCTGTATATACTGATTGATATGTCTTTTTCTTTGTCTAGGAAAAATTGATTTAATAATACTTTTTTCATTTAATTACCGTTCATTTCTGTGTTTGTTTATATATTTAAATTAGAAAGCTGTCTTGTGATTGAAGATGTATTAAGCTTTCCATATTTTGATTAAGTTTTTTCTTATAAAAATTGGCAAGTATTCTATCTGTGTGAATATTGCCAATGTGGTTTGTATTAAAAACTAGTAATTATTATTGTACCATAATATGATATGCTTCTCAATATTATGCATACAATTTTTGATACTTTTTATTTAATTATTAGTGTTTTTGGCAAAACTGTTAAATTTTTTATTGAATGTGTTTGTGTGTAAAGGCATATGAGATTATATATATGAACGATTTTATATATATAATCAAAGGGACGTATGGAAAATATCTATAGGTTAATACAAAAGTAAAAAATGCAATGTCTTTTGCTGTAACGTTGTCGAGTTTCACGAAATTTGCGATTGCATAGTCACATGCATGCAAAAAGTCAATTGCACGAGAGCGTTCAGCCTCAGTACTAGCAGCATTTGCTTCATCCAGATAGTTGTATCTCTGATGATCCTTGCGTTTCACATCATTAACTAAGTTCACATGATATCTTACGATGTCAATTGAATATTGATAAAAATTGTGATATAAGTATTTTATTATTTTTAGAGTATTTTCTGAAAGGGAATTTAGTGTATGAAGTATAAAGATGTAATTGAAAAAATGTCTTTGGAAGAGAAGGCAAGTTTGTGTGTTGGTAATGATTATTGGCATAGCCTTGAACTTGAAAAGTATGGGATTCCTAAGATTACTATGTCAGATGGACCTCATGGGTTGAGGGTTCAAAAAACTAAGGCTGATAATCTTGGTATAAATGAAAGTGAGATTTCTACGTGTTTTCCTGCTTCTGCTAGTTTAGGTAATGCTTGGAATAGAGAGTTGATTTATTTATTAGGAAAAACTTTGGGAAAAGAGGCTAGAAAAGAAGAGGTTAATATTGTTTTAGGTCCTGCTATTAATATAAAGAGAAGTCCTTTGTGTGGTAGAAACTTTGAGTATTTTTCTGAGGATTCTTATTTAACAGGAATTCTTGGCATGGAATATGTGAAGGGACTTCAAAGTGAAAATGTTGGAGCTTGTGTAAAACATTTTGCTGTTAATAATCAAGAGAATAGAAGAAGAACTATTGATGTGGTTATTGACGAAAGAGCTTTGAGAGAAGTGTATTTAAAGGCTTTTGAAATGATTATAAAAAATGCTAAACCTTGGTCTATTATGAGTGCTTATAATAAGGCTAATGGCGAATATTGTAGTGAGAATCAACATTTATTGAATGATATTTTAAGAAAAGAATGGAATTTTGATGGGATTGTTATTTCTGATTGGGGTGCTGAAAATGATAGAGTTAAAGGATTGAAAGCTACTCATGAGTTGGAAATGCCTGGTGGAAGAGGTAATGGTGCCAAAGAAATTATTGAGGCTGTTAAGAATGGAGAAATTTCTGAAATAGAGTTAAATGAAGCTGTTGATAGAATTATTGATATTGCTAGAAAGGGAAGTAATCAGTTTGCATATGATGAAAAGTTAGGAGCATATTTAGAAATGAATAAAGCCGGTAAAGAAACATCTTTTGAATATGATCAGAAGGTTCATCATGAGATTGCTGAGAAAATTGCTAAAGAGACAATTGTATTATTAAAAAACGGTAATAATATTCTTCCTATAAAAAATAAGAAAATTGCTGTTATAGGTGATATGGTCAAAACTCCAAGATATCAAGGTGCGGGAAGTTCGACTATTAATCCATATAAGATTGAAAATGCTTATGATAACTTGGTTCAAAATGGAATTGATGTTGAATATGCTCAAGGATATGAAAGAATTGAGTCTGAAAATGATGAAAAGTTGAGAAGTGAAGCTATTAAAGTTGCTAAGAATAATGACGCTGTACTTGTGTTTGCAGGCCTTACAGAGAATTATGAATCTGAAGGAGTTGATAGAGAAACTTTAGATATGCCTGAAAATCAAAATAAACTAATTGATGAAATTTGTAATGTTAATGAAAATGTTATTGTTGTTTTGTCAAATGGTTCTCCTATATTGATGCCTTGGAAAGATAAAGTTAAAGGGATTTTAGCAGGATACATTGGTGGAGAAGCTGGTGGAAAAGCTGTTGTCGATTGCATTCTTGGTAATGTGAATCCAAATGGTAAATTGGCTGAAACTTATCCTAATAAATTAGAAGATACTTCTTGTTTTAATAATTATCCTGGAAATGAAATAACTGTTGAATATAAAGAGTCTGTTTATGTGGGATACAAATATTATGACAAGGTTGGAAAAGATGTGTTATTTCCATTTGGATTTGGTTTGAGCTATACAGAGTTTGAATATTTTGATTTGAAAGTTAATATTGAGAATGAAAAGGTAGACATTAGATTTAAAATAAAAAATGTTGGAGATGTTGCTGGAAAAGAAATCGCTCAAATATATGTTAAGAAAGCTGATTCTGTAGTATTTAGACCGGATAAAGAATTGAGAGATTTTGCTAAGGTTGATTTAAATCCAGGTGAAGAAAAAGATGTTCATATAGTTCTTGATAGAGATTGTTTTGAATATTATGATATTGAAAATGATAGATGGCAAGTTGAGGCTGGAGAATATGAGATTTTAGTTGGAAAATCAAGTAGAAATATTGTTTTGAATGACAAAGTAGTAATTAATTCAGATGATGTTTGTGTAAAGAAAGAATTTTGCGAAAAATATTATACTGGTAATGTTCAAAACGTTACTGATGAAGAATTTGAAAAATTGATTGGAAGGAAGTTGCCAGATAAGGTTTTGAAGATTGAAGATATTACGGCTGAAAACACTTTGGAACAGATAAAAAATACTGCGATTGGTAAAGTGATTTGTGATAATCAGATTGAGAAAATGAATAAATTATTGAGAGAGCAAAATGTTAATAAGGCAACTAAGGTTATGATGGATTTACAAAAACCATTAAAGAAATTTTATGAGAAAAAGAGTAGTAAAATTACAAAAGAAATGGTTGATGAATTGATTGCAATGGCTAAGAAAGGTGAGTTTTCAGAGAATAATGCATTTGTGAAAGAATATTTAAAGTAGTAAAAGTTGAATTAGTTCATAATGGAGAAGATGGTAATAAAAAAGCACTACCACTTGTATTAGAATCAAATGGTACTATGAAAATGTTTCATTTATTTGACTTTTTAATGGATACATTAAGAAATGGAAGGGTATTGTTTGTTGATGAATTAGATGCAAAATTACATCCATTATTAACAAGATATATTATTAATTTATTCCACAATAGTGAAAAAAATATAGGCAATGGACAGCTAATATATTCAACGCATGACACAGTAAATTTAAATAAAGAAACTTTTAGAAGAGATGAAATATGGTTTGTTGAAAAAGATAAAAATGGAGTTTCAGAATTGTATTCTTTATCAGATTATATTATAGAAGATGAAAATGGAAATGCTAAAAAAGTTAGAAATGATGCAACATACAATAAAGATTATTTAACTGGAAGATATGGTGCTATTCCTGTAATAGAAGAATTTATTAGATAAGTATTGACTTTTAGCAATAGCCATGGTAAAATAAAAATGCCATCAAAAAGTGGCACTTGTTTTAAGGAGATGGCATATTATGAATACAATAAGAGGTCAAATTAGAACTCAGAATTTACTCAAAATTAAAAAGATTGTAGATGAGGATAACAATGGCGATAAATTTATAATTGCCAGAAGAGATAAAAACATTGAATTTATGAGAGAATATGGTTTAAACCATGAAGATATTAAAGACATTATAAGAGAACTTACTGTAGAAGATTGTTTTGCTGGTCCAGAAGAAGACCGAAATCCAAAGTATGACGGTTGGATATTTAAGTTTAATCCAATGTTTGAAGATACGCAGTTATATATTAAAATAAGAATAGAAAATATTGAAAAGTCAGTTTGTTTGTCAGTTCATGAATTTGGTAAATATGATGAGGTGAATTAAAATGAGAGTATATTGTCCATATTGTAAAAAAGAAGTAGAGTATAGAATTGAAAAAAGAGATTTAAAAGAATTTAGAGGAATTGAAGTAAACACGTTTGAAAATGTAGCTATATGCAATGAATGTAATCAAGATTTATATGTTAATAAAATAGAAGATGAAAATAATGAAAGAATATACAAGATATATAGAGAAAAAGCTAATATTATAAAAGCTGAAGACATTATTAAATTAAGAGAAAAATATGATATTTCGCAAAGAGAATTAACATCTATTTTAGGATTTGGAAAGATGACTATTAATAGATATGAAAGAGGAGGACTTCCAACAAAATCTCAAAGTGATTATATTAAATTATTAATAGAAAATGATGATAAGTTTATAGAAAAAGTAAAAGAAGCATATGAAAAAAATAATATTAATGAAAAAACTTATAAGAAAATAGTATCTGAAGAAGTAGAAAAGGACATTAGTAAAAAAGAAGTGCAAGACAATATTAGAAGATATTTAAAATCTGTATTAAATAGAAAACCTGATATTTATAATGGATATAAATCATTAGATTTAGAAAAAGTTGAAAATATAATCTCATATATAGCAAGTAAAGTAAAGAATCTAACAATAACAAGTTTGAATAAATATTTGTGGTATATTGATATGTTATCATTTAATAAAAGAGCGGCTGCGATTACAGGACTAACTTATCAAAATCAAAAATTTGGACCTACTATAGTGTATAAAAAATATGATGAATTATCATTATTAGATGATAAATATCAGAGAGAAGATATTGAAACTGAAAATGGAAATACTACTAAAATTATAAGCAATAATAATTTTAATTTAGATAAAATAAGTAGTAGTGAAAAAGAAATAATAGATACAATAATAAAATTACTAAAGAATAAAAATGTGACAGATATATCTGAAATATCACATAGAGAGGATGGATGGAAAAAAACTAAAAGATTTGAACAAATATCATTTGAATATGCTATGAATTTAAATATAATTAAATAAATGATAGAAAGCAAAATATTTTAGTTTTTACTAGACTATTTTGCTTTTTGTTTGGAAAGGAGGAAAATTAGTTGAAACAAATATTAAAACCAGTTTTTGAAATGATAACCGGAGAATATGTATTGTTTGATAATATTATTTATAATTATATTACATTAGGCATTGTAGGAATAATAGCATTAAAAGTGGCATGGGATTTTGTAGGAAAATTATATGATTCTGGAATAATTATGGGTAAATCATCAGGATCAATTATTCATTGGACCATAAGATTAATTACATTTATTGTTTTATTTTATATACTAAGTGGTATAATATAGTTAACAAAAATTATTTATTCACATAAAACTGTAAGTGCAATTATTCTGGCTAGTAGTGTTATATTTATGATATTATATAAATTCATACAAAAAGTATATAGAAATAATAAAAGAGATGTGATTAAAGACGAGGTGAAAAATGAAGAAAAGTAAAGTGGTAATTAATAAATCTTTTTATTTAGGCGATTTAAAAAAAGATATATTATTTTTAAATTCGATGAATTTAATTAAAGAAAATGTAGTTGTATATGGCATTGATAGTTATGGGAGATGTTATACTAAAAAAGATACCAATATAGAAATACAAGAAATAGATATAAAAAAGGAGTATATGAAAGTTTCTGCTAAATTTTCTAAACCAGAATTTATAGATACTGTTTTTAAAGGAATTAATTTAGAACAAGCAATATTAATGTATACACAAGAACAAGAAATTTGGATAAATCCAATGTATCATTTGGATTTATTTATGTTACCATTTCAAGTTAAAGTTTTGGAAAGAGATATACTTATATATCCAATTATAAAGATATTTGAAAATAATAGTATCATAATAAGTTATAAAATTTATATTGACGATGAAAGTAATTTTGTAGAATTTGAAAAAGTTTTTGCAGATTTTAACCGACATATTTTTGAAAGGTTGACTATTCCAGTCAATTATGCACCGAAACATAAAAAAGAAAATGAGGTTGATACTGTAATTGATGGAGAAAAAGTAAAATACATAGAAATAGATACCAGAAATGAAGAATTTAGAAATATAATTAATTTTTCATTGTACTTATTAAATCTAATAAATCAGTTAGATGAACCAATTACATTTTATGCAAGATGCTCATATTTTATTGAAAGCGATAAAAGTTATCATGTAGATAAAAAATTTATCGATACTTTATTAAAAGGAGTAATGGGAAATTACAAATATGAATTAAAAAATAATAGTATAAATAAAAATTACAAAAAATATTTTAATGAAAGAGCAAGTATTGTAGTAGGAAAGAATGATGTTACAAGTATTACAAGAAAGCCGAATAATAGAGAATTTAAAGAATGATAAATATACATATAATGAATTAAGAAAAATATATAGTAAAACATTATATGAAAATATAGAGCATAGAGATTCGAACTATGGAGAAATAGAAGATACGCTAAAACTAATGCATACATTTATGAAAAGCAAAGAAAAAATAGAGTTTTTAAGAATAGGATTAGAAGAGAAAATTAAAGAAAAAGAAAATTATTACCAAGAAAAAACAGCATTATTTGCACTATTATTAAGTGCTGGTCCTCTCTGTGATTACATATTTTTTCCAATTATAAATAATATTTTACATCTTGGAAAATTCTATATTTTTATTGAAAAAATAAAAATTACACAATTAAGCTTCTTAATCAAAGTAGAATATTTAAGAGGATTATGCTTTACAATTGCGATAGGATTAATTTATCTTTTATATAAAAGATTTATAAAGAAAAAATAGATTAATTAAGAAGTTATATAATAAGTAAGGATATAAAAACAATGATAAATGTTGAAGAATTTTTTACAGCAATAGAACAATTACGTGGATATAAAGATAATGGAAAAAAATACATATTCTATTATGATGAAACTAATAATTATAGAAAGGTCAGGATAACAGAAAGAGGGCTAAATGATTTTAAGGTTATGTTTGATAATTTTACATTGGGGGGAATTTGTTTTGAAAAATCTAAAGAAAAAGATACTAAAGAATTAATAACAAGCTTAAAATTACAAACTGGGCAAGAATTAAAATCTAAAACTTTTTTCAAGGGAAAAAATACATTTAAAGATTGTATCGAACACAAAAAATTAAATATAATACTTAATTAGATATTAAATAATGCTTATGTACATTATTCAGATATAGATTCCATTTATTTTAGTGTAATTGATATTGTTGATTCTATATGCAATAATCCAATTGCTAAATATCTTCCACAAGACCTAATAGATGCATTTAAAGATGAATTATATGGAGCAATAAGAAGTAATTTTAAAATTTTCCTAGATATTTGTAGAAAAACGGATTATCCTAATGTAACAAACGAAAAAATAAAAATATTTTGTAAAGGATTAATTGATATTATAAATAAAGAACAAGAAAAATATACTACATTAGAATTACTAAAAGAGTTAATAGAACAATTTATAAATTATAATGATTTAATATTCTTAAAAGATAATGAGGAAAGAATAATAATGGAATCATTTTATTCTTTGAGGCAACAGAGATGTATTATTTTTAGAGATTCAATGCACATATTTGATAAAGAATTAGTAGACGAACAAAAAATGAACGACGAATATATGATTTTAAATAATGGGAATAAGCTAGAAAATTACAAGTTTTTAGATTCTAAAGATGAAGTAAATATACAGATATCAGATATTATAATATATTTAATTGCAAAATATTTAAAATTTTTGACTTATTATCCAAATGAAAATGCCGATAATACTCTTAAAAATTTGAATAAAATAGGAAGAGAAAATTTAATTAGACTAATACAAATTATAAACAAATCTAATGAAGAGAATACTTTCTTTTTAGAAACAATTAATTCACAAAGAATTAACCTTAGAAGAAATTTAATGAATCAACATATAGAAAATATATTAGGTATTTAATTAAGATAAAAAATACCAGAAGAAAATTAATTCCTCTGGTATTTTATCTATTCTTCAAAACCCCCCATAACTAATTGAGAGCCATCTACAAAACCATTCCTATAATACTTCACATTCCAATAATCCAGATACCTCATAAAATCATCATACAACTTATCAAGCTGAGACTGAACAAACTGCTTATTATCCTTAGAAACATTACGCAAAATCCTCTCACAAAACTTATCAAAATTCAAACCATGCTTATAATCCTCATCAGAAAGTTGACAAAGCAAAGTATCCTCTCTAAACATTAACCAATCCTTTAATATATCATCATCATTAACATCTCTAAAATTAACCTTATTCAAAACATCCTATACATATATGGTAGTGTAAACTAATTTTATATTATATTTAGTTACACCCTCTGTATTTTCAAGGTTTATATCATTTTTTTACAATAAAAAATGATACCCCCTCTTTTTATGATATAATT
>ERZ780185.479-NODE-479-length-24175-cov-2.740962_pt1 | contig 24175 bp, 20 predicted proteins | sample MGYA00511365_ERZ780185 | MGnify/ENA primary metagenome ERZ780185 (study PRJEB29588, sample SAMEA2151606) | human gut metagenome | biome: human gut; feature: human-associated habitat; material: faeces | place: Denmark | collected 2008/2010 ...
AAGCCGATAGAATGTTGAGCCGCTTTTGCAGACCTCAGCAGATAATAACTATGGACGACCCCTATAATTATCGCAATAAAGTCCAAACTGTCTATAAGGTCAATAGCTCAAAGCGTATCGTCTCAGGAGTGTATCAGTCCTCTACCCATAGCATGGTAATAACTGACGATTGCTTTTTGGAGGATATAAGAGCACAGCAAATAGTCGCTACCCTTAAAGAACTTATGGCTGACTTCCGTATCCTTCCATATAACGAGGAAAGTGGTCAGGGCCTTCTTAAGCATACCCTTATCCGTACCTCCCAAACAACAGGCGAGGTAATGCTCGTGCTAGTTACAGCTACCCCCATATTTCCTGCGAAGAAAAATTTCGTTAAAGCTATTACTGAAAAACACCCGTATATAACCACTATCGTCCAAAACGTTAATAAAGGCAGAGTTCCTCTTACTTTGGGCGACCGTGATATTATAATGTACGGCAAAGGCTATATCCCCGACGAGATGTGCGGCTGTAAGTTCAGAATATCACCTCATTCTTTCTATCAGGTGAACCCCGAGCAGACCGAAAAGCTCTATTCTAAAGCAGTTTCCTGTGCCGAGCTTAAAAAAGGCGATAAAGTTATCGATGCATATTGCGGAACAGGTACTATCGGTCTTATCGCTGCAAAAAGCGGTGCAGACGTGGCAGGCGTTGAGCTTAATGCCGAAGCCGTAAAGGACGCAGTTTCAAATGCCAAGCTCAATAAGCTTGACAATATCAGGTTTTATAATGAGGACGCAGGTGAGTTCATGACAAAGCTTGCGCAGGCAGGTGAGAGCTGTGATACAGTTTTCCTTGACCCTCCAAGAGCAGGCACAACAGAAGAATTTGTTGAAGCCTTGGGCAAACTCAGACCTGAAAAGATAGTCTACGTTTCCTGTAAAATAGAAACTCTCGAGCGTGATTTGAAGCTTCTTGCAAAAATAGGCTATAAAGCACAGCTTATCCAGCCCGTTGATATGTTCCCGCATACCACAGGTATCGAAAATGTGGTGCTTTTAAAAAGAAAAATGATATCGCTCACACCAAACAGAACACCTGATAAAAAGGGGGATAAAAAAATTGAACGAAAAGGTAAAACTTCTCACAGATAATATCGAAAAAGTTATCGTCGGCAAGACAGACTCTGTGCTTAAAATAATCACAGCCATGCTTTGCGGCGGTCATGTTCTTATCGAGGACGTGCCTGGAGTAGGCAAAACTCAGCTTGTATCAGCCCTTGCCAGGTCAGTGGACGGCAAATATAACCGTATCCAGCTTACCCCTGACGTTATGCCGTCCGATATCGTTGGCTTTTCTATGATAGACCAGAAAACTCATGAGCTTGAGTATAAAGAGGGTGTGGCAATGTGCAATTTCCTCTTGGCAGACGAAATAAACAGAGCCTCCCCAAAATCTCAGTCAAGCTTGCTTGAAGTCATGGAAGAACATCAGATATCCATTGACGGTAAAACTCATGAACTTCCATTGCCATTTATGGTGCTTGCCACACAAAACCCTGTGGAAACTTACGGCACTTATCATTTGCCTGAAGCCCAAATGGATAGATTTCTTATGAAGATATCAATGGGCTATCCTTCATATGATGATGAGCTTGATATCATGTCAAGAGCCGAAAGATCAGGCTTTGCAAAGAATATCCAGCCTGTCATGACCCTTGAAAACGTCCGTGAGCTTATGGGCTACGCTGAAAATGTAACCGCAGAGCTTTCCGTGAGAAAATATATCCTGAGCCTTGTTACCGCAACAAGAAATTCAGATTATGTAAAGCTTGGCGTTTCTCCCCGTGGAAGCATCGCACTGCTCAAAGCTTCAAAAGCCTATGCCTTTGTTCAGGGCAGAGGATTTGTCATGCCAGATGATGTCAAGGCTGTTATGCCTGACGTTCTTGCACATAGACTTATGCTTTCTCCTAAAGGCAAATCCGCCTTTGAAAATGAAAGGGAAGCTCTTGAAAATATCGCTCTTACAGTAAAATCACCTGACGCAATAGAGAAATAGAGGATATGACCCCATGAAAAATCTTTTAGGTTATCTTACCTGCGTGGCGGTGGCGATACTGCTTAGAGTTTATATAAACGGAAGCGGTGGTACGCTTGTGCTTTATCTTTTAGCTATAGCCTTTGTGATATCTCTTGCGGCACTTCTCATTACCAAGCGTAAACTTGTGGCAGCCATAAAGCTTTCCACAGAAATAAGTGCAAAGAACGAGGAGTTTGACGCTGACATAATGCTTTTAAATGCAATACGCATTATTCCCTCATGCGTTGTTGAGGTAACGGCAGAGTGTACAGATAATATCGGTGCTGTAAGCCCACTTGAATTTAAAACTATCGTGGCAGGCGGCAGACAGCAAAGCGTCAGCGTTAAGCTTAAAACACGCTATGCAGGTCTTGGCACAGTGAAAATAAAAAGCATACGGTTGCATGACTATCTTGGAATAATCACCCTGCACCTTGACAGTTCACGTTATGAAAAAGCCGTGGGAAAAATAAAGATAATGCCGAATATCCCTGACACTGGCTCTCAAACAGAGCTTCTTAAAGCAACTTCCGAGAACGCTTCATTTGACGATAACGAAAGCGAATCAGATGAAAATGCACTTGGCCTTACAGGCGTTCCGGGCTATGACCACAGACAGTATGAGATAGGCGACCCGCTGAAAAGAATAAACTGGAAGCTTTCTTCAAAGCGTGACGAGCTTATGGTGCGCCTTGATGAAAAGGTCACGGCTTCGAGTCAGGCGTTTTTCCTTGATATACCAAGCGAAAATCATGACCCTATGTTTGCTATGAATATTGATAATATAGTCGAAGCGAGCCTTGCAATGCTTTCAATGCTTATCATGGAGGGCTTTGAGAGTGAGTATAATTATTATCTTGACGGCTGGAAAAGCATGAAAATAAAGCAGGCAGGTGATATAATAGAGCTTCAAAACGACCTTGCGGCAATAGCACCATATACGCAGGAAAAGCGTTTTGCCTTTTCTCATGAGATAGGCAAGACAGCTCCTATCTGCTTCACAGCCTGCATGGCGACTTCTCAGGGGGAATTTTCTTCTCTTATAGAAGAATTTAACGGCTCTTTTGTAGTGACACGTCTTAGCGGTCTTGATAAGCAGACAGAAAATATGTGGCTTGTAGACGAAACTTTCGAGTTTCGTAAAATGACATAGGGGGTGTGGCTTTTGAATACTAAAACTGCTCAGATAAAAAACACCCTTGTGAATATTCTTTCAAAATATGCTTTGCCTCTGCTCCTTGGAGCAGTGGTCATGAACATAATCTTTAAGACCTATCTTGTAGACAATGTCAGACTTTATACTTTTGGATACGTGGTCTATGAATGTCTGCTGTTCGCTCTTTTTGAGTGGCTGAAGCCGAAAAAAGTCCTGCGAGGTCTTGTCTATACCGCCCTTATGGTGGCAGTGCTGTTTTTGGGCTTTCAGCTTCTTCGTGCTGGATTTGAACATTCTGGAAAATCATTTATCAATTGGTTTTATGTAAACAGGCAGGAGATAGGTCAGATAGATGAATATTTCTACTTTCTGTTTGTGGGACTAGGCTTCTTTATCATTTCGGTGCTTTATTATTTCACCATTGTGCGCTATAGAAGCTTTGGAACGATGCTCGTTGTGCTTTTTCCTTTTTTTATTTACGGAAAGCGTGCCGACTCAATGGATACTCTTGACATAACCCTAATGCTCACTGTGTTCATTGCACTTATGGTGCACAGCAGACTTGTTTCAGACGAGAGCAAGCATGATCTTGTTATAAACGGCTCTTATGTGGCGGCATCGGCGGTTTTCGTTACCCTTGTTGGTGCGCTTGCAATGCTTATGCCGACTTCCGCAAAGACATCTTATCTTGAAAAAAACAGCAACTTCTTTGATGTGAATATCAAAAGCAGTGGCACATATGACAATCTTAGTGATGAGTCTTCCCCAAGATTTGGCGCAGACGCAACGGGCGAGATACTTTTCAACTTCACCACAACCTCTGATGAACAGGTCATTTACCTCCGCAGACAATCCTTTGACCTTTTCAGAAACGAGAAGTGGGTAACAGACGATAGCTTCTACGATTTTGATATTGACAAAAATGTTCATCTTTACGGTGACAACGAGGTGAACTCACCGAGCTATGTTTACAGCATAGCAAAGTCACTTGCAGATAAGGATTACACCAAGGATCTTGGCGTGGACAGGTCACAGTTTCCTGATGATCTGTTCAGTGAAAAGGCAGTCATGAATCAGTTCAGCGACAGCTTTACCCCTAGCTATATCCCTGCCCCGCTGATGATAACCCCAGGGGAGAACAACGTTTATATCAAAACAACTCACAGCGAGGTCTACAGACCATATGACACCGCAGGAAATAAGCTTGGCATTAGCTTTGAGTATATTCCTGAAACGGAGAGCGAAAGACAGGCTGCGGCAAATCTTGATATGACCGAAAATCAGTTCAAACTGCTGCTTTCTTATGGTTTGACAAACGGAGATGTCACATCAAATCAAGCGCTGAATATTTATAAGATATATGCGTTGTACACAGATGTTTCTGCATATGACGATAAAGGCGGAAAAATGGAGGCTCTTGCGAAAAACATAACGGAAAACTGCAAAAATGATTATGAGAAAGCTCAGGCGCTTGTGGATTATTTTGAGCAGAACGGCTATGTTTACGATAACGAGTATGAGCCTGACGATGAGTCTATCGCATATTTTCTTTTCACGAGCAAGCGCGGAAACTGCACAAACTATGCCACAAGCATGACGCTTATGGCGAGAATGCTGGGACTTCCAGCAAGGTATGTTGAGGGTTTTGCAGCATATGAAAAGAATGAACGTGGAGAGTTTGTGGTAAGAGATAGCCACGCTCACGCTTTTGTAGAGGTCTTTATCACAGGCATTGGCTGGATGACTTTTGACCCGACAGTTCCGGGCTATCAGCGTGACTACAGTGCAAATGGTACGAACTTTGATGTTTCAACTTTTGTAAGCTATTTCAGCAGGATCGCACTGTTTATCGGTGTAGCGTTTGTGCTTGTGGTTTTCGTATTCCTTAACAGAATTATCGAGGTATTTTTCCGACTGTCACTTAAATTCAGAGATAACAGCGATAAAGTCATAAGGCTTTACAGGCGGGTGATAAGGCTTTTGACCATATCTTCTAATGATAAGTTATCGGCATACACGCCTGAAATGATAAGAGAATATCTTGTTAAGAGGCGTGGAGTTGAGCTTGGTGGTCTTATAGATCTTTTTGAAAAGACCTGCTTCGGTGGATATGTTCCTGATGAAGCCGAGTGGAAAATGGTCTATACAGAGTACAAAGTACAATGGAAAAAGCTCACAAAGCGTGAGAAAACGACTTTGGAGCTTGATAAGAATATGTAATTAAATGGCTGTGCGGAAAAAATTCACGCACGGCTTTTTTTTTGTATAAAAAAGGCTGCCGTATAAAACAGCAGCCTGAGAGTGTAAAAAATCTCTGAAATAGTGGAACATCAAGGACGCCCACTGTATCTGATATTTAATTAAAGTGAAGCAAGAAGATCGCTCATTGCGTAAAGTCCTGCCGGCTTTCCGCAAAGGAAAACGCCTGCATTTACCGCACCCACAGCGAAAACCTGCTTTGAATGAGCTTCGTGCTTGAGGGAGATAACTTCATCTCTGCCTGCAAAGATTATCTCATGCTCGCCAACAATAGTGCCACCACGGACAGAGTGCATACCGATCTCGGTCTTTTCTCTCTTTGCTCTTACAGAATGACGATCGTAAACATAGTGATACTTGTTGTCAAGCTCCTCGTTTATTGCGTCTGCAAGCATGATAGCAGTGCCTGACGGAGCGTCTATCTTCTGGTTATGATGCTTCTCGATTATCTCGATATCATACTGACCGCCAAGAACTTTTGCGGCAGTTTTTGCAAGATTTGCAAGAAGATTGATACCAAGGGTCATGTTGAATGTGAAGAAAACAGGTATCTGCTCGGAAGCCTTGTGTATCTTCGCTGTATCCTCTTCTGTATAGCCTGTGGTAGCTATTACAAGGGCAGTGCCGTTTGAAAGGCAATAGCTGAGAAGTCCGTCCAGTGCGGAAGGGTGTGAGAAGTCGATTATTACATCAGGCTTTTCAGGCAGGTCGGCAGGCTCTTTTACAACAGGGAAGTCTGCATAAGCCTCGCCGAACTTGTCGATACCTGCGCTTACTGTGCAGCCGTCACGCTCTGATATAACGTCATATATGAACCTGCCCATTTTTCCGCAGGCGCCACATATTGCGATCTTTGTCATTTATATCATTCCTTTTCTTTTTATTTATTGACCAGTATGTGCAGGGAAACGGGCGAACGCTGTTCGCCCCTACAGCACACCTTAAAATTTTGTTATAAACATAAAGGGCGAATTTCTCCGCCCTTTGTATTTTTTTACTTGATAAGTCCGAGAGCGTTCATTGACGCTTTCAGCTTTTCTATCTTATCATCGCTCATTCTTACAAGCGGCAGACGACACTCGCCGACCTCAAAGCCCATAAGGTTAAGAGCTTCTTTGACAGGGATAGGGTTTACGTCGCTGAAAAGTGCCTTTGCAAAACCAAGGGTCTTGAATACCTTTTCTCTTGCTTCCTCGTACTTTCCATCAAGGCAGAGCTGTGTGATCTCATGTGTTTCAAATGGCATACAGTTGGAAAGAACTGAGATAACACCCTTTCCGCCCAGAGCCATGATAGGAACTATCTGATCGTCGTTGCCTGAATAGATATCAAGGTCATCACCACAGAGAGCTGCCACCTGTGTTATCTGGCTGATGTTTCCGCTTGCTGCCTTGATAGCAACGATATTGTCTATCTTTGCAAGCTCACGGCAGGTCTCAGGAAGAATGTTCACACCTGTTCTTGACGGTACGTTGTAAAGAATGATAGGCAGTGTAACAGCCTTTGCGATAGCGGAGAAGTGTGCGATAAGTCCTGCCTGTGAAGTCTTATTATAATAAGGTGTAACACAAAGCAGAGCGTCAGCACCAAGCTCCTCAGCCTTCTTAGAAAGGTTTACGGCATACTCTGTATGGTTTGAGCCTGTGCCTGCGATAACAGGAATTCTGTGATTTGTCTTTTCAACAGCATAGCGGATACACTCGATATGCTCCTCGTCTGTCATGGTAGCACTTTCGCCTGTTGTTCCGCAGATTATGATAGCGTCTGTACCGTTGTCGATGTTGAAATCGATAAGCTCGCCCAGCTTGTCAAAGTTGATAGAGCCGTCAGCGTTCATAGGTGTAACGATAGCAACGCCTGCACCTGTGAAAATAGTCTTTTTCATAAACAGCACTCCTTTCGTGCGTATATATGTGTTATATTAGTCAAAATAGCCCTTTGCTGCAAGAAGCTCAGCCAGCAGAACTGCTCCGCCTGCCGCACCTCTCAGTGTATTGTGTGAAAGGCAAACGAACTTATAGTCATACTGTGAATCTTCTCTCAGTCTGCCTATAGAAACTGCCATGCCGCCCTCAAGGTTTCTGTCGAGCTTAGCCTGTGGACGATCGTCCTCTGTGAAGTAGTTAAGGAACTGCTTTGGAGCGCTTGGAAGCTGAAGCTCCTGTGGAACGCCGCTGAAATCTTTCCAAGCCTGAAGGATCTCTTCCTTAGAAGGTTTATTCTCAAATGATACGAAAACTGCTGCTGTGTGACCGTCGGAAACAGGAACTCTCAGGCACTGTGTTGTGATAGCTGGAGCTGTTGCGTCAACGATAACGTCGCCCTCGATATGACCCCAGATCTTAAGAGGCTCTTTCTCAGACTTTTCTTCCTCGCCGCCGATATAAGGGATAACGTTGTCAAGTATCTCAGGGAAGCTTTCAAATGTCTTGCCTGCGCCTGAAATTGCCTGATATGTGCAGGCAAGAGCCTTTGTTACCTTATACTTATCCATGAGAGGAGCAAGAGCAGGAACGTAAGACTGGAGTGAGCAGTTAGACTTAACTGCGATAAATCCTCTCTTTGTGCCAAGTCTTTTTCTCTGTGAAGCGATTATCTCGATATGCTCAGGGTTTACCTCAGGAATGACCATTGGAACATCAGGAGTATGTCTGTGTGCGGAGTTGTTTGATACAACAGGGCATTCAGCCTTTGCATACTTTTCTTCAAGGGCTCTTATCTCGTCTTTCTTCATATCAACTGCGCAGAATACGAAATCTACCATTGAAGCGATCTTCTCAACGTCCTCCTCGGCGTTCAGAACTGTAAGCTCACCGATAGCTTCCGGCAGAGGCTCTGAAAGCTTCCACTTGCCTGCAACTGCGTCTTTGAGCTTTTTGCCTGCCGAACGTGGTGAAGCGGCAACGCATACTACATTGAACCATGGGTGTTTGTCAAGAAGCAGAGAAAATCTCTGACCTACCATTCCTGTTGCACCGATGATACCGACATTGTACTTTTTCATATTAAAACTCCTTTTCCTGTGCCATGGTAACAATTTTCTTTGGCGTTATATACTAAAATATGCCGCTGTTCAAATGTTATTTTGCACAAAACATAAAAAATAAACAAATAATAAAAAAACTGGTTGAAAACCAGTTCATCATACAATATAATAAGAATGTTGACATAAAAATTTATGCCGATAGCACTCCACCATTTGTAATGATGACAACTGATAGTCTATTAAACTAACAGTCAGCAAGAGTGTTCCCGATACTCCGCTTCGGCAGTTTTACCTTTCTCATTTACCATAGGCGTTGGGACGCTGTTGTGTGGGGTCACACGAAAAATGATACTCATTTCAACTGCACCTCTATCTGTTCTGTTTAATGATAACAAATATTTAGCGTTCTGTCAATACATATAGATAAAAATATTTTAATTTTCTGTAAATTAATAAGTTTATATGAAATTAAATTGCTTTAAAAAATGATGACAGTTGTTGGAATAAGGACTTTGAGAATGGTGAGAGTGGGACGTAGAGGACGCCGTTGCCTACATTATTATAATTATTATATTTTAAGTAAATAGGAGATATTTAAAATGCTTGATATCAACAATATGAAAAGATCGGATTTTTATTATGACCTGCCGCAGGAGCTTATTGCACAGACCCCTGTCGAGCCTAGAAATGCTTCGAGAATGATGAAGATAAATAGGCAGACGGGAGAGGTGGTACACGACCATTTCTATAATCTATGCAATTATCTCAAAAAAGGTGACTTGCTTGTGCTTAACGACTCAAAGGTGCTTCCTGCGAGGATATACGGCGAGCGTGAGGACACAGGCTCGTTCATTGAGTTTTTGCTTGTGGAGCAGAAAGAGAACATGGTCTGGGAGATTCTTTGCAGACCTGGCAAAAAAGCCAAGATCGGCACAAGATTTGTTTTCGGCGGTGGTAAGCTGAAGGCGGAGATAATTGATGTGTTGGAGGACGGAAACCGTATCGCACGATTTGAGTGCGAGGAGAATTTCTTTGCCACACTTGACGAGATAGGTCAGATGCCTTTGCCGCCTTATATTACTGAAAAGCTGAAGGACAAGGACAGATACCAGACGGTTTATGCTCATGAGCTTGGCTCGTCTGCTGCGCCGACTGCCGGTCTGCATTTTACTGAGCAGCAGCTTGAGGACTTAAAGGCAATGGGTGTGAACATTGCGTATGTTACTCTGCACGTTGGTCTTGGCACGTTCAGACCTGTTAAGGAGGACAAGGTCCTTGACCATAAGATGCACAGAGAACATTATGAGCTTAGCCGTGAAACTGCAGAAATGATAAACGAAACGAAGAAAAATGGCGGACGTGTTATTGCGGTGGGTACTACTTCATGCAGGACGCTGGAGAGCGTGGCGGCATTCAATGACGGAAAGATAGTTCCATGTGACGGTTACACGGAGATATTTATTTATCCTGGCTTTGAGTTCAAGGTGCTTGACGGACTTATTACTAATTTTCACCTGCCTGAAAGCACGCTTATAATGCTTGTTTCTGCATTTATGGGATACGAGAACACTATGAACGCTTATAAGATAGCGGTTGAAGAGAAGTACAGATTTTTTAGCTTTGGTGATTGTATGCTTATAATATCTGAGTGAGCGGTTAGAAATTAGTTTATTGTTAAATATAATCTTAGTTCAAGCTTTCATCTACGGAGGTTTTTTTCTATATGAATGACATTAAGTCAGGGGAGAAGAAACGACTGTATTTATATGACAATCTGAAATTTCTGCTTATAGTGCTTGTGGTCTTGGGGCATTTGATAGACGACAGCACTGTCAAGCTTTTTGGTGACGGCGGTGGTGAAACAGGTGTACCGCAGGCAAAGGTTTTCAGCGGCGCATTTGTGTTTCTGTATGCTTTTCATATGCCGTTGTTTTTATTCATATCAGGACTGTTCAACAGGGGGCATGATGACGGCAGGAAAGTGCTTGGAAAGACGCTTGGATTTGTTGTTATCGGAATGTTAATGAAATGCCTGAATTATTGGTCGCAGGTGAGATTTCAGACGGATTTTGACAAGGAAAACAGTGATGGCGAGATATTCTTTGACCTTTTAGGCGGCGACGGTGTATATTGGTATATGTTTGCAATGGCGGCGTTTATGGGGCTTTGCTATCTGTTAAGAAACAGCAGACCTTGGGCGGTGCTTACGGCGTCTATGGTGACGGCACTTGCAGCAGGGTATGACCCTAGCGTGGGCGATGAATATGAGCTATCCAGGATAGTGGTGTTTTTCCCGTTTTACTACTGCGGATATGTGCTTGACCCTGAAAAGGTGGCTGATTTTGTGAAGAAGTGGTATGTAAGGGTGCTGTCCTTGGGGGTGATAGGCATTTGGGCTTATTTCTGCTTTGGAAAAACAAAGCTTGTTTATCCGCTGAGAATGCTTCTTACGGGAAGAAACTCTTATTTTTCCATATCTGAAGCAACGGACATGGATTGCACTTTTTTGAGCAGGCTTCTTGTTATGGGTATCTCGGCACTGCTTTGTTTGGCGGTGCTTGGTATTGGGCTTGATGTGAAGATTCCACTGATAACAAAGTGCGGCTCCAGGACTTTGCAGGTGTACTTCTGGCACAGGACTATTGTTTATATGCTCACATACTATGGTTATCAGGCATATCTTGCAAAGGCTTTTCCTGAACGTTGGGAGCTTTATCTGGCACTTACAGCGATACCTATTGTATTGGTGCTTTGCATAAAAATATTTGGTGTGCCTCTGGATATGGTGCTTAAAGGAATAAGGGGCAGGAATGATATCATAAAGGAGAACGGAAATGGAAAATAACTTTTTTAAGAGCGTTATTGACGCAGACGATGCACCTGTGGTTATTTGCGACCTTGAGAATACGATAGTATATATGAACCCGACAGCGGTCAAAAGATATGAAAAGCGAGGAGGAGCGGCTCTTGTGGGCAGGTCCATAAAGGGCTGTCACAACGGGGATTCTAATGACAAGATAGAGCAGGTCATTGCATGGTTCAAAAAGGACAAGGGCAACAACAAGGTGTATACTTTCCGCAACGAAAAGGAAAATAAGGACGTTTACATGATAGCTCTCAGAGATGAAGAGGGAGAGCTTATTGGATATTATGAAAAGCATGAGTACAGAAATATTGAAACTATGAAGCTGTATGATATGGAATAGGCTGAAAAAAATAATTTATAAGGAGAATTTATGTTTACATTATTAAAACAAGAGGGTGCTGCACGCAGGGGGCAGTTTGAAACTGTTCATGGAACTATACAGACACCTGTTTTTATGAACGTGGGAACTTCGGCGGCGATAAAGGGCGGAGTTTCTTCCATTGATCTGAAAAACGAGCTTAAAACTCAGGTGGAGCTTTGCAATACCTATCATTTGCACGTCAGACCGGGCGATGACGTTATATACAAAATGGGCGGACTTCACAAGTTCATGAACTGGGACAAGCCTATTCTTACAGACAGTGGTGGATTTCAGGTATTTTCTTTGGCCAAGCTGCGTAAAATCAAAGAGGAGGGCGTGTACTTCAACTCTCATGTTGACGGTCGCAGAATTTTTATGGGTCCTGAGGAGAGTATGCAGATACAATCGCACCTTGCGTCTACTATCGCAATGGCGTTTGACGAATGTGTAGAGAACCCTGCTGAGCACAGCTATTCAAAGGCAAGCTGTGATAGAACGGTAAGGTGGCTTGAGAGATGTGTCGCTGAGCAGAAAAGGCTCAACGGACTTGAGGAGACTATAAACAAGCATCAGATGCTGTTCGGTATCAATCAGGGCTGTACTTATGAGGATCTGCGTATCGAGCATATGAAGCGCATAAGAGAAATGGAATACTGTTCGGGCTTTGCTATTGGCGGTCTTGCGGTGGGTGAGCCTACTGAGGTGATGTATAACATTATCGAAAAGGTCGAGCCTTTTATGCCAAAGGATAAGCCGAGATATCTTATGGGCGTTGGCACACCGACAAACATAATCGAGGCTGTTTACAGAGGCGTGGACTTCTTTGATTGCGTAATGCCAAGCAGAAATGCACGTCATGGAACGCTGTTCACATGGAACGGCATTATGCACATCACTAATAAAAGGTATGAAACTGACCCCAGACCTATTGACGAGCATTGCGATTGTCCTGCTTGCCGTAATCACAGCAGGGCGTACATTCGTCATCTGTTCAAGTCTGAGGAGCAGCTGGGGGGCAGGCTGGCAGTTATGCACAATCTGTATTTCTACAACACGCTCACGGAGAAGATAAGAGAGGCTCTTGACGAGGGCAGATTTGAACAGTTCAGAAATCAATACAGCTCGCTTCTTGCTTCAAAGTGTGAGGATTAACAAAATATAACGGTATGACGCTGTTTTCGGAAAATGCAAAGATGTTATTTTGTATTTTCCGAGATGGCGTTTTTTGTTGAGTGGTGGCTATTTTATTTGATGAAAGCATGGGTTTGTTGCTTTGATGGGCGAAAGCTGTTCGCCCCTGCAGAAAGGTGTGGTAGCAGGCGTAAAAAGTGTGGGTGCAGATAAAAATATAAGGGAAGTCAAGATTGAATGTAAAGCTGTTTTTTATAAATTATACAGGGGGATTATATGAGTATTTTTGAGCTTTTTCTTACAGCGTGTGGACTTTCTATGGACGCTTTTGCGGTATCGGTGACTAATGGGCTTTGTGTCAAAAAGGGGAGAGTCAGGGGAGCATTGATGTGCGGTATCATATTCGGGCTTTTTCAGGGGATAATGCCTGCGATCGGCTATGCGCTGGGCATGAATTTTGCGGAGTACATAGAGAGGTTCGACCACTGGATAGCTTTGATACTGCTTGGGTTCATAGGGTTGAACATGATATGCGGTTCGGGGGACGATGAGATCCAGACAGGGGGCAGGCTCACTTTCGGGGCTGTGCTTGTGCAGGGATTTGCCACCTCTGTGGACGCACTGGCTGTGGGCATAAGCTTTGCGGCACTTGGTGTGGGCATAGTCAGGTCGGCAGCGTTTATATGTGTTGTTACGGCGGCCTTATCGTTCTGTGGGGTTATGCTTGGTAACAAATTCAGCGGAAAACTCAAAAGCAAGGCAAGGATAGTTGGGGGAGTTATTTTAATATGTATAGGGCTTAAAATATTCGCTGAACAGACTATATTTGTTTAAAACAATTTGCTTATTCACGTAAATATGTATCACATAGATATCTTTGTGAATTTTAATTTAACAATTACAGGTGTGTATGTTCATAAACAAGCCACAATATCAGTGTATAATAAATCTCGTGATTTTTAGACAAGTGTATAAATTTGCGATTGATGTACAAACTTGTGATAAGTGTACAAAGTTATGATATGTGTATAAACTTGTGATAAGTGTAAAAATTAGTGCATGGTGACCGACAAGTTTATGGAAAGTCGGAGGGAGGAAAGGCTTTTTGTATAGCTGGTTTTATGAAAAAGCTATTTATTTTTGATCTGGACGGAACGCTTGTAAATTCTATTTATGATCTTGGGGACGCCATGAACGCGGTACTTGAGAGATATGGGTTTCCTGTGTTTGATTATGATACCTACAAGCATTTAGTGGGAAATGGTACTTTGAAGCTTGTTGAGCGGGCTTTGCCTGAGAAGCTGAGAAGCGAGGAGAACATCAAAAAGTATCATGCTGAGTTCTCTGAGGAATACAACAAGAGATGTGTGAACAAGACCAAGCCTTATGAGCATATCTGCGAGGTGCTTGACACGCTTCGCAATGAGGGCATTATGACGGCGGTGGCTTCAAACAAGCCTGACGGCTTTGTGAACTACATTGTAAAGAATATTTTCGGTGAGAAAGATTTTGACCTGATCGAGGGCAAAAAGGACGGTGTTCCGACAAAGCCTGCGCCTGAGATAATATACAATATTCTTGGCACGCTTGGGGTCAAGGCTGAGGAAGCTGTGCTTATCGGAGATTCTGATGTGGACGTTATGACGGCAAAAAATGCGGGTCTTGACTGCATTGGCTGTGAATGGGGCTTCAGGGGCAGAGAAGAACTTGAAAATGCAGGTGCGAAGTATATTGCGGAAGTTCCGCAGGACATAGTGAGCATTTGTCATGAGATAAACAGGATATAATTAAAACGGAGGATTTCATATATGAGTTTTGTAATGGCTGATTTTTACAAGAGGTTTGTTGACGAGGAGCTTGACAGCGAGGGCAGACTTAAAAGCTTTAAGCTTGACCTGCCTGAGAACTTCAACTTCTCATATGACGTTATAGACGAGCTGGCTAAGAACGTGCCTGATAAGGTGGCTATGCAGTGGGTCAACGAGGAGGGTGAGGAGCATATCTTCACTTACAAGGATCTTTCTGAAAAGAGCAGTCAGGTGGCTAACATGATGCTGGCACACGGAGTTAAGAAGGGCGATTTTGTTATGGCTGTTCTTAAACGTCATTATGAGTTCTGGTTCCTTGCTTACGGTCTTATGAAGATAGGCGCTATCCTTGTGCCTGCAACTTGTCAGCTCAAGAAAAAAGACTATGTTTACCGCTTTGACGCTGCGTCTATATCTTATATCGTGGCAACTGCCGAGGACGATGTTCCTAATCAGGTGGACAGAGCTCTTGAGCAGTACAGCGGTATGAAAGAGAAGTTTATCACTCACGGTGCTAAAGAGGGTTGGATAGATTTTCTCAGCGAAATGGACAAGTATCCAAAGACTTTTGAGAGGATCGAAACACACGTTACTGAGTCAATGCTCATGTATTTCAGCTCCGGTACTACCGGTTATCCTAAAATGGTACTGCACAAGTATTCACTGGCTGCGGCACACATTATCACTGCTAAGCACTGGCATCATCTTGACGAGAACTCACTGCACCTTACTGTTTCTGAAACAGGCTGGGCTAAGTGTGCATGGGGCAAGATGTTTGGTCAGTTTATCTGCGGTGCAACAACTTTTGTATATGACTTCGACAGATTTATTCCTGCAAACGTGCTGAAAGTAATTCAGGATTACAAGCTTACTTCTTTCTGCGCACCTCCGACAATGTACAGATTTTTCATCAAGGAGGGTCTTGAAAACTATGACCTTTCTTCACTGAAATATAGCTGTATCGCCGGTGAGGCTCTTAACCCTGAGGTATTCAACAAGTGGTATGAGTACACAGGTCTTAAGCTTATGGAGGGCTTCGGTCAGACAGAGGGCGCTGTGCTTGTGGGCAATCTTTACGGCATGGAGCCAAAGCCGGGCTCAATGGGCAAGCCTACACCGCTTTACAATATCGGTATAGTTGACAACGAGGGCAAGCCTGTTAAGGTAGGCGAGACAGGCGAGATCGTTGTTTACGCTAAGAGAGGCGAGAACCCTGCGCTGTTCAAGGAGTATTACAGAAACCCTGAGGCAACGGACAACGCTTGGAGATTTGGTATGTATCACACAGGCGACACTGCTTACATGGACGATGACGGCTACTACTGGTATGTTGGAAGAACGGACGACCTTATCAAGGCTTCGGGTTATCGTATAGGACCTTTCGAGATAGAGAGTATCCTTATGGAACACCCTTCTGTACTTGAGTGCGCTATCACGGCGGCTGATGACGCTATCAGAGGCAAGGTAGTTAAGGCTACTATCGTGCTTGCAAAGGGCTACACTGCTTCTCCTGAGCTTGCTAAGGAGCTTCAGAACTATGTTAAGCAATCAACTGCGCCTTACAAGTATCCTAGAATAGTTGAGTTCGTGGACGAGCTGCCTAAGACTATCAGCGGTAAGATACGCCGTGTTGAGATAAGAGAGAATGACAGCAAGAAGAATAGCTGATTGATTTAGATATGATAAAAGCACAATGCTCTTGGTGGGTGTTGTGCTTTTTGTTTGTTGCTTCGACGGGCGAACAGTGTTCGCCCCTACGGAATTTTGCAGGATATTTTATTTTGCAATTTTCAACATTTTATATTTTTTTGTAAAAGTATTGACAAATATTTGGCTTTATGGTATTATATAATATTACCATGACATATGGGGAATTATAGAGAATCGGGAGAGGTGCTTTTTATGAAGAATGGTATGAAGAAAACGGCGGCTGTTGTTATGGCGGCAATGCTTATGGGCACGGGGGCTGTTATACCTGCGGCGGAGGATATGGGGATATTCTCACAGACGGCTATCGTTGCGGAAGCGGCAAGCGTTGGCAAGGTAACTGGGCTTAAATCTAAGACGCTTTCAAACAGTGAGATACAGCTCAACTGGAGCAAGGTAAAGGGTGCGAGCGGTTACACTGTTTATATGCGAAAAAACGGCAAGTACAACAAGCTTGGGGATTGCAAGGGTACGAGCTACACAGTTAAGAAGCTGCCTAATGCAACGAGAGAAAATTTTAAAGTAAGGGCATACAAGACTGTAAAGGTCAAGAAAGTTTACGGAGAATATTCCGCAAACTGGAACACGGCGACCAATCCGCAGGCTTGCAAGGGGCTAAAGGTAAGCAGTGTTGGCACTGACAACGTTAAGCTTTCTTGGACGAAGATAGGCTGTACAAATTACCGCATTTATCAGAACATAAAAGGCGAATGGAAAGAGATCGGCAAGACCACAGGGACAAGCTACACTGTGAAGAAGCTTGCGCCTGCGACAAAGTATCAGTTCAAGATAAGGGCTTGCAAGCAGGACGACAAAAAGACGAATAATAATCACTATGGCAAGTATTCGGGGGTCGTGACGGCGACAACTAAGAAAAGTGATAAGATAACACAGGCTGATATTGATGCTATGAAGGCAGAACTCACAGCATATTCAAGAGAAAAAGCAACGTATATCAAGGAACATTATACGGAGTTTTGGAAATATGGTACAGATTTTAATACCATAGAAGAATATTTTGAACTAAAAGAAAAAAGTGTTACCCCTGAAAATGCAGGCTATGATGCGGTTTATGTTATACCATACACACAGGATAATCTTGATGAAACAATTCAATTGTACAAGAGAAAAATTGATTATTTGTACGAGAAAGAAGGAGATGTATACTATGTTGTATATATAGAAAACTGCCCGAACGGTCATAGGGTAAATTCCAACCCTTGTTGGGCAACATATTTCCTTTATTAAAAGCGGACACATATAGCACAATTTCATTCAAATGTGTTGACTTTTTTACACTGTGGGTGTATAATAAAACTGAAAATAGATAAGAAAATGTACAATGCTCTTATGGGTGTTGTGCATTTTTTGTATCATATGGTTATCCTAATTGTGAGGTGAATGTTTTGCAGGCGGTTTATGAATATCCTCCGAAGCTGTCAAGGGCGGAGAGGCAGGTCAAGGCGGCACATGATATTGAAGAACACAGGAAAATGCAGAGGAATATGTATAAGAATATCCTGCTTGGGGTCGTTATCATCATAATTGGTGCGGTGTTTGCAAGTGCGGTCTTTGCAAAGGTTCTGCTTATACTGCTGGGGGCTTGCAATTGTTCTGTGGGCGGGCTTATGTACTGGTATTACTCGCTTTCACGGGACGCCGATGTTTACACAAGGATATACGAAGACCACATTGAACACTCTCAGCGTATGGGGCTTTCTAAAAGCTATCTGCACATATGCCTTTACTATGAGGAGGTAGAGAAGTCTTATCAGACAAACAAGGGAAGACTCGTTTGCGTTCTGAAAAATGTGGAGAAGTCAAGCTTTGTGGTAAAGGACAAAGAGGGCAGGGAGAAAGCTTTTGTGCCTGAGGACGGTATGATAGCTCTGAGCTTTCAGGACACTAAGGGCAAGCTTGTGCTTATCAATGACTTTTATGAGAAGATAGGTTATCCACACAAGGAATACAACAAGATAGAGGACGAGGAGGACGATTATTACTCCGAGGAGGATATGAAGTGGGACAGGCTTCATAAGCATGGACTGTAGTTGTAAACTTTTTGTTAAGCCCTTGAAATGTGGGGCAGAATGTGATAACATATTATTGTATCAATACACTTAAAACACTATGACCGAGAGAGTAGTTTTGCTAAGGGTCTTCAGAGAGAAGCTGCGGCGTGTGTGCGTTTTCTGAAAGCGGCTTTATATCCTGACAAAATGAAGTTCACTTGCGAGTGGTCATGCCGAATGAGAGATAGTCTTTAGTAAGCGTGAACGTCTGTCTGCGTTAAGGACGGAAGAGTGTTGGCTCTTTACTGATAGGTGGTATAAACAAGAATTTCAAAGTCTTGTCCTGTTTAGTCGGGGCAGGGCTTATTTTTATAGGAGGATAAGTAATGAAAGAACAGTTGAAAAGCATTGACGAGCGTGCGAAAGAAGAACTTTCACATATTGATGACGCCAAGCTGTTGGAAGATTTCAGAGTAAGATTTCTTGGCAAAAAGGGAGAGATAACTTCCATACTTAAGCAAATGGGCAAGCTTTCCGCAGAGGAAAGACCTGTTATCGGTCAGCTTGCAAACAAGGTAAGAGCTGATATCGAGAACGCTCTCAATAAGCGTAAGGAAGAGCTTAAGAGCAAAATGGAGCAGGTAAGGCTTACAGAGGAAGCCATAGACGTTACGCTTCCGGGCAAGAAAACAAGAATAGGCAGACCTCACCCTCTGAACGCTACTCTTGAAGAGGTAGAGGAAGTGTTCCTTGGTATGGGCTTTGATATTGTGGACGGTCCAGAGGTTGAAACAGACCACTATTGCTTTGAGGCACTGAATATGCCTAAATCTCACCCTGCAAGAGATACGCAGGATACATTCTACATCAATGAGAACGTTGTTCTTAGAACACAGACTTCTTCTGTTCAGATAAGAACAATGGAAAAGAGAAAGCCGCCTATCAGAATCATTTCACCTGGCAGAGTTTACCGTTCTGACACAGTGGACGCTACACATTCACCGCTGTTCCACCAGATAGAGGGTCTTGTTATTGACAAGGGCATCACTATGGCTGACCTTAAGGGTACGCTGGAGCTTCTTATGAAGCGTCTTTACGGCGAGGACACTCAGATAAGACTTCGTCCGCACCATTTTCCATACACAGAGCCTTCTGCTGAAGTTGACCTTATGTGCTTCAACTGCCATGGCAAGGGCTGTTCAATGTGCAAGCAGGAGGGCTGGGTAGAGCTTCTCGGCGCAGGTATGGTACATCCTAAGGTACTTGAGGGCTGTGGCATTGACCCTGAGGTTTACAGCGGATTTGCATTTGGTATCGGTCTTGAAAGAATAACAATGGGCAGATACAACATCAATGATATGCGTCTGCTTTATGAGAACGATATGAGATTTTTAGAGCAGTTCTGATGAATGAAGTTATGAGCCAGAGCAGGCTTTGCAGAAAGCTTGTGCCGTCAAAGGCTAAGCTTGTAACGTCGGCGGCTATCAGCACACTTATGGCGCTGATAGTAGGCGTTGGCGGTGGGTTATCGGTCATGCTTGTAAAAGAACAGCAGAGTGCATGGGATATGCTCGTGCTATGTGGGTTTCTGATAATTTTTCTGGGTATCCTGCTTTTTATCGGAATAAGAGGATTTAAAAGGCAGGTAAAACAATACAGAGGGAACCTTGCAAGGCTGGAGCAATTTGACGCTCAGGATATGCTGGCTTTGGAAAGCGAGATAGAGGGAAGCGAGTTCAAATACAAGACCTTTTATCTACTTGACAGATATATGTATGTGCCTAAGGCTAAACTGCTTATAAAATATACGGATATTAGAGAGTTCAAGACCATAGTTCACAGCACAAATGGTGTCAATGACAGCATGAAAGCTGAGATAACTGATAATTTCGGGATAAAATATACTGTGAACATAAAGCGGTGGAAGGATTTCTATATTTATAGACCGCTGTTTTTAAAGGACTTGGACGAGAAGATACAAAACTGCGGTAAATGATAAGATTACGGAGGAATAATAAATGGATTTGTCAATGAAATGGCTTGCAGACTATGTAGACTGCGATATGCCGATAAAGGATTTTGTTTCCGCTCTGACGCTTTCAGGCTCAAAGGTAGAGTGCTTTGAGCAGGAGGGCAAGGATATTTCTAACGTTGTTGTGGGCAAGGTAGTTTCTATGGAGCGTCACCCTGATTCTGACCATATGTTCATCACTCAGGTAGATGTTGGAGAGGACGAGCCTGTTCAGATAGTTACCGGTGCTCAGAACGTTCATGAGGGCGATTTTGTGCCTGTTGCAAAGCACAAGTCATCTGTTATTCATGAGGGCAAGCAGGTGAAGATAACAAAGGGCAAGCTGAGAGGCGTTGCTTCTAATGGTATGCTTTGCTCTCTGGGCGAGCTTGGACTTTCTGTTCACGATTTCCCATATGCTATTGAGGACGGAATTTTCATTCTTGGCGATGACTGCGACAAGACAGTAGGCAAGGATATACATGAGGCTATTGGATACAATGACACAACTGTTGAGTTTGAGATAACTTCAAATAGACCTGACTGCCTTTCTGTTATCGGTCTTGCAAGAGAAACTGCGGCTACTTTCGGCACTGAGCTGAAGGTCAAGAAGCCTGAGTTCAAGGGCATTGACGGGGATATCAACGATATGCTCAAGGTAAAGATACACAACACTGACCTTTGCAAGAGATATATGGCTGGTATCGTAAAGAATGTAAAGATAGGTCCGTCACCTCGTTGGATGAGAGAAAGGCTGAGAGGCTGCGGCGTTAGACCTATCAACAACTTTGTTGATATCACAAACTATGTTATGCTTGAATACGGCAGACCGATGCACGCTTTTGATCTTAGATATGTCAAGGACGCATCTATCAACATCAGAAACGCTAAGGCAGGAGAAACTATCACAACTCTTGACGGAGAAGTAAGAGAGCTTTCAGAAGAGATGCTGGTCATTGCTGACGCTGAAAAGCCGGTTGCTGTAGCAGGCGTTATGGGCGGCGAATACAGCGGTATCATGGACGATACAACTACTGTTGTATTTGAGTCTGCTTGCTTTGACGGTGCAAGCGTAAGAACTACAGCCAAAAAGCTTGGCATGAGAACTGACGCTTCTGCAAGATATGAAAAGGGTCTTGACCCACATGAGTGCTATGAGGCTCTTATGAGAGCTTTCCAGCTTGTTGAGGAGCTTGGTGCTGGCGAGGTCGTAAAGACTTACATTGATGAGAACTACGAGGACGAGACACCTAAGACGGTTGATTTTGACCCTGAGTGGATAAATAAGTTCCTTGGTACTGAAATACCTGAGAGCGACATGGTTGAATATCTCACAAGGCTTGGCTTTGTGATAAAGGACGGCAAGGTAGTTTCGCCATGGTACAGAGTGGACATTGCCTGCAAGGCTGACGTGGCAGAGGAAGTTGCTAGACTTTACGGCTACAACAAGATTCCAAACACTATCGTAAGAGGCGTTGCACAGGCTAAGCTCACCGAGGCGCAGAAGTTTGACAGACATATACAGAGATCTATGCTCGCTATGGGTCTTAACGAGATATCTACATTCTCATTCATTTCGCCTAAGTATTTTGACAAGATAAATCTTCCTGCTGACTCAAAACTGAGAAAGACAGTTGTTATCACAAACCCTCTTGGCGAGGACACTAGCGTTATGAGAACGACTATCATTCCGTCTGTATGTGAAGTGCTTGCAAGAAACTACAGCTACCGCAACCCTGAGTGCTATATCTTCGAGAGAGGAAACGAGTATATACCTGTTGAGGGAGAGGTGCTTCCTAACGAGCCTGAAAGACTTGGTTTTGGTTTCTATGACACTGAGACGAAGGCTGATTTCTATGACATCAAGGGCGTTGTTGAGGGACTGCTCTCTAAGCTCGGCGCACAGAAAGTTGAATTTGAAAAGGCTACTGCTGAATGTAGCTTTGACGAGTTCTATGCTTTCCACCCGGGCAGAGTTGCTGTCGTTAAAGTAAATGGTGAGGAGATCGGCATTTTTGGCGAGCTTCACCCGAGAGTTCTGGAGAACTACGGCATTGACGCTAGAGCTTATGTGGGCAAGATAAATGTTCCTGAGCTTATGGCAAGCTGTGTTGCTCAGAAGACATATAAGCCACTGCCTAAGTATCCTGCTACAACAAGAGATCTGTCTATCGTTTGTGATGACGATATCCCTGCGGCTCTTCTTGAAAAGACTATAAGCAAGGCTGTTGGCTCGATACTTGAAAAGGTAACGCTTTTTGACGTTTACAAGGGCGAGCAGATCGAAAAGGGCAAGAAGTCTGTTTCATACTCCATTTCAATGCGTTCACATGACGGCACGCTTACTGACGAGCAGGCTGACAAGGCTATGAAGAAAGTTCTTGAAGCTCTCAAGGCTATCGGTGCTGAACTCAGAATGTAAAAAATATAGCACTTGATTTGTATAATGTGCATAAATTTTGCTTTTTGACTTGTTATTTTGAAACAAATGGAGTATAATAATATCAGGCGTATTGCTGATATTAATACATTGCAGAGGGGCTGAGCATAATGCACGAACAAACTATGGAATTTTCAGTACAGCACGACAAGGAGGCTGAGCTGAAAAAGACACTTACAATTATATATGACGCTCTGAAAGAGAAGGGCTATAATCCTATTAATCAGATCGTAGGTTATATTCTTTCTGAGGACCCGACCTACATAACGACATACAATAATGCCAGAAGTCTTATTCGTCATATTGACAGAGATGAACTTTTGCAGGCATTGGTGAAGTCCTATCTTGAGTCATAACTGATATTTAAAGGCGGTAGTTTTTGCCGCCTTTTTTGTTTTACGTCAGAATTTACCTGAAACGTATTTTTGTATAAAGACGTTTTCTGAACATAATAGTATAAGATGATAAGAAAACGGAGGGCTTCATATGAAGATAAGAAATTGCATGGCACTTATTTGTGCAGTTGTAGCGCTCAGTGCTTGTGGCAGGACAGTGATAATGCGTGAGGGAAATTCATCAGAGGGAACAAGCTCGGGGGTCATCGAGCCTGTGGCTGTGGGAAAGAAAACCGCAAAGGAAAAGATAGATCTTTCGGGGCTTTCACATGACAAAGTCGGATATGGTCAAGGCGTTCTTGTGGACGAAAAGAACAGGACGACTGGTGCGCTTGATTTTAATGCACAATACGGCAAGCTTAACGCAAAGGCTATAAATAATGATGACAAGATATATCTGACCTTTGATCAGGGTTATGAGAATGGATACACTGAAAAGATCCTCGATGTGCTGAAAGAGAAAAAGGTCAAGGCGACGTTTTTTCTTTTACAGGATTATGCAGAGAAAAATCCTGAGCTTGTGAAGCGTATGATAGACGAGGGGCATATTGTGGGAAATCATTCGGTACACCATTATTCTATGCCGACGCTTGGACAGGCGGAATGTGAGTCGGAGATAAAGGATTTCCATAAGTATATGGAGGATAACTATGATTATACCATGACAGTGTTCAGACCGCCTATGGGCGAGTTTTCGGAGTTCTCTCTTGGAGTGACGGCAAACTGCGGTTACAAGACTGAGCTTTGGAGCTTTGCTTACGCTGATTGGGATGTGAACAATCAGCCTGATGAAGGGCAGGCACTTGAAAAGCTTGTGAATACGGCTCACCCGGGGGCTATTTATTTGCTTCACTCGGTATCGAAAACGAACACTGATATCCTCGGGGACTTTATCGACAGAGTGAGGGCTGGCGGATTTGAATTTGGCTGATAAGATAATATGATGAAGGCGTTGTAAAAAAACAGCGCTCAAAGAGTCAAG
>ERZ780185.499-NODE-499-length-23537-cov-2.800102_pt1 | contig 23537 bp, 30 predicted proteins | sample MGYA00511365_ERZ780185 | MGnify/ENA primary metagenome ERZ780185 (study PRJEB29588, sample SAMEA2151606) | human gut metagenome | biome: human gut; feature: human-associated habitat; material: faeces | place: Denmark | collected 2008/2010 ...
CGAAAGCTTCTGGTGCGCAACAATTCGCGCTGCCGGGCTTCGGACCGCATGAATACCGGGGAGTACACGAACATTTTGCAGATTTGCAACTGTACCGGGGTGGCGCAGATTGACGACATTACCGTTGAAGAAGACGGTCTGCTGGTTGACGGTGCAATTATTGCAAATGTGTTTTATGTAACTGCCAATGATGCGGCACCAATGGGCAGTATCTGTGCCGCCGTTCCGTTTTCCAATAAAATACAGGTAAAGTCTGACGAGGAGATTACTAATATGGAGTATGTCGTAAATGCAGGAGTAGAGCAGTTAAGCGCTGCCATGACGGGCAGTAATGAAATGGAGATTAAGGGAAGCGTGGGACTTGATGCAATCTGTTTTGCACCGTGTGAAACCGAGTCGGTCATGGAGTGTGAAGTAGAGGAGTATGAGGAAAATGAGTTCTTAAAATTCCCAAGTATCATCGGGTATATCGCAACCGGTGAGGAAACGCTCTGGGATATTGCAAAGAAATATCACACCACAGTCGATTCGATCAAAAACGGCAACCACGTTCTTGCAGACCGCGCCAGCGAGCGCGTCAAACGCGGGGATAAGCTGCTGTTAGTTAAGGCGGCAAGGTAACAGCAGGGGAATGAAACAAGGTCATCAGTGAGATAATAAGCAGGTAATAGGCAAGGTAAAGGACAGGGATAAATCCGGGCAGAGTGTTTTGGAGTAGGAAACTGCCCGGATAAAAGGTGTTAGTGTGAAAACGCAGCAAGCTGCTCAGAAAGGATGATTAGCACGGAAATATGTATAAGTCATCACGGAAGCGGATTTGTCCAAGCTCGTGCCTGCGGTAAGTCTGGATAATATAGTGCTTTTTGGCGTCAAATATCAGTGAAATCTGCTTCGTATAGGAGTACGTACTGGGTGCATATTCCGTAATAACCAGTGAGGCGCGGTATTTTTTCTTGAGTTTCCAGATGTCCATAAGCCCGATGCCGCTTCCGCCGTTTCCGGCGTGTGTCGTGTGGGCTTTCAATCCGAAATCCTGAAAAATTTCCGGTAAAAACGGCTGTCCGTTGTCGGAAATTTCAACAGACAGGTGATTTCCCATTCGCCCAAGGTTAATGAGAATTTTTTTATCCGTTACATCGGACATTGCAATAAACGCATTTTCAATCAAATCTGCCAGCAAATGGGAAAAATCTTCTTCCGAAAGGGACTGCATGGCTGTGGTTTTGATGTTTTCGGCAATACGGAGGGTATAATCAATCTGTTCCTGTAAGGCGCGCTGATACATTAATTGAAGAACGGCATCAACAGCGCAGATACCGGTAGAGGCAAGCGGCTGTCCGTCTGTCTGATAGTCGTTTAAAATGAATTGGCGTTCTTTTGTCATTTCCTGCAAATGGGCGGCAAGGGCAAATCCCTGCTCTTTAAGCTGCTGTGGGGATAAAGTATTCCGGTTTTGCAGAAATGTATTTACGGCAAGTTCCATGGCGGGAATAAGCTTATTATCCCGGTGGATAATCTGTGCCAGCGCGTTATTATTTTCTAAAAGCCGGGTGATTTCCTGTTCTTTTTGGACAAGTTCATTTTTTAGTTGCTGCATTTCAAATTGCTGGAGCTTCCTGTGGTAATTCCTTGTTATAATAGCACGCCACCATGAAATCAGGAGGAGTGCGCAGGGGAAGATGAGGAATAAAGGAATGATAAACGGCAGGTAATTATTATCACTAGTATTAGAAATGCTTGCAGTAATATAACATATTAATATGAGCAGACTGATACAAGTTCCGATATTGTTTAATTGAAGGTCATATAAAAATGGCATACCTTTTTTCATGCGTTTAAATTGAAATGGAATATGTATCATAAAATATTGTAAAAATCCATTCAATAATTTAATTACTACAAGATTATTGATGTCAATATATGAATACATCAAAAAAACAAGTGTAGAGAAAATAAAACTGGAAATTGTAAAAGAAACTAAACTCATTGCAATGGAAATGATTGCAGCATTTAAAGATGTGTGCCAGTTAGTTTTTGTAAATAGTGTTATAAAAATATAAAAAGTTAGGAGTATAAAAAACATAGCAATAGGATATATCATTGAATGTATAAAACACAGACCGCAAGCGATAATTAGTGCGGAAAGAGTAAATAAAATCCGGGAGCGCAAAAATAAATCATTCAGATTTAAAATTTTACAATAACAGTAAAAGCAGCAAATTAATATAAAAAAGTGTGAAATAATAATAGCAGCGTACATAAAATCACCTATAGTTACATAAAACAACAAAAAGCAACGAAAAAACAACAATAAAAACTAATTTTTTATTTCCGGCAGATGCTATAAGCTTAGCTTGAACATTAAAACCAGGAGGTAAAAATGAGCAGTCTTTATTGGAAAATATGGGAACTTATTTTTAAAAATTATTAATAAGTTGATACTTAAATTTATAATTGGCTCTGTATCTTATTCGCATAATAAAATATGAATTCCATAATAGTCGGAACACCTTTTTGTGAATGAATTCTCGCGGTGTAGTAAGTCAGCAAATCATCAATATCGGAAGTCCGCCATGCACGGTTGATAGCATTCTGCATGGCGCGTTCGATACTGGCATCTGTTTTTTTATATTTTTCACCCAGCACTTTAAAAATGCGTGTTTTCGGCTCGTTAATGGTGGCAAGGATTGCATCGGTAAGATAGCGGTAACCAACAACTTTTGGGCTGATGCCAATTAAATTCAACTCATGCTGGATTTTTTGAATCAGCCTTTTGTCTTTTGATTCAGACGGTTTAACGGCTGTTATTTTGGAAGCTGTTTTGCCTTTTTCAGAAAAAATCACTTTTTTCATAATACGCAGAAATTCCACAACATACTGTGCAGAATAATTTTCCTGATACTTTGCAAGAATAAAATCTGCCCCCAGCTGTCTTGCGGATTCATAGGTAATATTACTTGAATTATTGGTGGTTACAAGGATATATGGGTGCTTGGAAAGTTCAAGCTGCTGAAGTTGTGCCAGAAAAAAGAGTCCGTCACCGCCGCCCTGATGCAGTTCAAGGTCTAGTATAACGGCATCGGGAAGAAATTCCCTCATATATTCAATAGCAGTTGAAGCATTATTTGTAGATGCGACCAGTGTAACATCGTCTAACCGGTTGATATAATCGTTTATTTCCATACATGAAGTGGCATCATCTTCCACTAAAAGAACACGAAGTGTATGCTCTGTCATCTGTAATTGTCCCCCTCGTTTATAACTCAATATTTAATATGATTATAGTATATAAACCAACGAAAAGCAACAAAAACCAACAAAAAATCACCAACGAAAACAAATGGAAACAGAGAAAGGAAATGGGTATAGTATAGGCATAAGAAATGGAAATGAATGGAGAGCAGTATGTTGGAAATTAAAGAAAATCAGGAATTGAATGTAACGAATATTCTTAGTTTTAGAGGAAAAATAAAACAGTCGGAGCTTGAGGGGATTGGAAAAGAAATGGAGTGCTATATTCATAGTTCAGGTGCAAAGAAATCCGAAACTCCGATTACAGCGACATATGGAGTTGAAGGGGATACGTTTGATATGGAGATACTAATGCCGATAGACAGAAGTATTGCCTCTACAGACAGATTTGTTTTTAAAAACCAGATTAAAATAGTAAATGCAGTGACAGCATCCTATAAAGGGCATCCAATGGGATTGCAGGAAGCGTGTAATGAGCTCAATCAGTATATAACGGAACATAGATTACAGCCCATAACGGTGGGATATAATGTCACAAAAGAAATGGATATGCTGAATCTGGACAATACACAGATAGATGTATTTGTAGGAATCAGCCCGAACATTTTATAGGATAAGTTATAAATCAGATTTGCCAAAGGCAGACTGTTTTATATAAAAAGAACCCTGATGAATTTGCGCAAATCATCAGAGTTCAAAAGCACAAGCACTTTAGAAAAAGTACCTAGGGATAAGAATATCACTTTTTCAGAATAGTGTAAACAAAATAATTATGAAAAGGAGATTTGAAACAATGGAAATGACTTTAAGTAATGGATTCTGTGAGATGAATGAGAAAGAAATTATGTGTGTTGATGGTGGTGGTGCAGTTGCAGCGGTATATGCATTAGGATTTGTTTTTGGCTGCTCACCAATGGGAGCTCTTTGTATATGCGGAGGAGTTGCAGTTGCGTCAGTTGCAGCAGGTATTATTATTTCAAGAGCATAGCATGATTTGGGAGGAAAATAAAAATGAACACATTATTGGTAAATGATTTTTGTGAACTTTCAGAAAATGAGTTGTTTAATATTGCAGGTGGTTGGAATTGGAAAAATACTGTTGATGTAGCGGTTGCTGTAGGTTGCGTAGCTATAGGGTGTGCAGGACCAGCTGGAGTTGTAGTTGGTGGTATTGTTTCTATTGGTTATGCAATAGGTAGAGGGTTATAAAATAAAAACTGTAAGTAACATCTAAAAAATATGAGGGTAGAATAGTGTAACTTGATGTTGGCTATTTATTTCTGAGTGAAAACAAATAGCTATGATGGCAGAGGGGGAAACTGTATATGCAGTTTCCTCGTTGCTGTTTGTGATGGATTATTTAGAAAGGATTGTTATGAAAAATAAAATTAGTTTAGCACGGACGATTAGTATAATAGGTACATTAATATTATGTATCGCTTTAGTAGGTAATTCATTTGAAGTGTTATCTGTAACAGCATTTCGTATAATAATAGCATTTGGAATTGTGATACAGATTATATCATTGATTTGCAGTGTAAAGAAAAGAGAATTTTAAGGTTTCTTGGTTCTAAATGAAAAATGATGGCATATTTTGAAAGAAAAAATAGAGAGAAAAGAATTCATTTAAAGGTAAAGAAAATATGAAATACTACTGTATAAAACAACACGACATCACAGACTGCGGTGCAGCCTGTCTTGCAACGGTTTGTAAGCAAAATGGTTATAAAATAGGAATCACCAGAATTCGGGAAGCCGCAGGAACGGACAAACAGGGAACAAATGTATATGGTGTCATAAAAGCTGCGGAAACATTGGGATTTTCGGCAAAAGGTGTAAAGGGAGATAAAGAGGCTTTCTTTTCGGAGTTTCCGTTACCGTGTATCGCACATGTTATTGTAGACGGTAATCTGTTACACTATGTAGTCATTCATAAAATTACAAAAAAACAGGTGATTATAGCAGACCCGGGTGTGGGAATTGTAAAGCTTACACCGGAGGAGTTCTTCGGGGAAGTTCATGAGGAAGGAAAGCCGCCAAAGTATCATTGGAGCGGAGTGCTTGTTCTTCTTGTAAAATCAGAGAATTTTAAAACAGGTGATGAAACCAAAGGCCTTTTTGAACGGTTTATACATTTACTGCTGCCTCAAAAACAGCTTTTGCTGCATATATTTACGGCATCACTGATATATACACTGTTTGGTATTCTGGCAGCGTTTTATTTTAAAGCACTTGTTGATGATGTTTTGCCGAACAGCCTTACCAAAACGCTTACAACGCTGTCAGTCGGTGTAATTGCATTAAATGTTTTTAAAGTAATCTTAAATGCCTTCCGAACACATCTTTTATTATATTTAAGCCAGAAATTAGATATTGCACTGTTATTAGGATATTACAGGCATGTGCTGGAATTACCGATGAATTTTTTCGGAACACGGAAAGTCGGGGAAATTGTTTCAAGATTTAATGATGCATCAAAGGTCAGAGATGCGATTTCGGGAGCAGCACTTACAATTATGATAGATACATTAATGGCTGTAGCAGGAGCAGTCATACTGTATATGCAGAATGCGCAGATGTTTGGCATAACAGTTATCATGGTAGTTTTGTATCTGATTATAGTATTTGCATTTAATAAATGGTACGAACGTTTAAACAGACAGCAGATGGAAGATAATGCGCAGCTTACGTCATATCTGGTTGAATCATTGAACGGAATTCAGACGGTAAAGGCTTACAATGCAGAACGGAAAGTCAATCGGGAAACGGAAATAAAGTTTGTTAAATTGTTAAAAAGCATATTTAATTTAAGCTGGGTAAACAATTTGCAGTCCTCTCTCAAAGTATTTGTTGAACTTGTTGGCGGTGTTGTAATTTTGTGGGTAGGAAGTATCTGCGTGATTCATGGACAGATTACAATGGGGCAGTTAATTACATTTAATTCACTGTTGGTATATTTTTTAGACCCTGTAAAAAATTTAATTAATCTTCAGCCTCAGATGCAGACCGCGGTAGTAGCGGCAGACAGACTTGGTGAAATACTTGATTTGGAAGCCGAAAAAGGGGAAAATGAAGCTAAAAAACTTCAGCCGGAATCGCTGGCGGGAGATATTGTATTTAAAGATGTCAGCTTCAGATACGGCACAAGACAACCGGTACTTGAAGACATTAATCTTACAATAAAAAAGGGACAGAAAGTGGCATTTGTAGGGGAGAGCGGCTCCGGCAAAACAACATTGTCCAAGCTGCTGCTGCATTTATATACGGCAGAGAGCGGTAATATATTGATAAACAATAACAATATAGAAGATATACAGATAGAAAAAATGCGTGAAAAAATTGCATATATTTCACAGGAAACATTTTTATTTAGTGGAAGTATACTGGAAAATCTTTCACTGGGATTAGACTATGCTTCAATGGACGACATCATTGAAGCCTCTAAAAGTGCACAGGCACACGATTTCATTAATGAACTGCCGCTGCGTTATGAAACAAGACTGGAGGAGAACGGAGCGAATCTGTCAGGCGGACAGCGGCAGCGGCTGGCGATTGCAAGAGCGATGTTGAAGAAGCCTGATATTCTGATATTGGACGAGGCTACAAGCAATCTGGATGCAATTACCGAGAGGGCGCTGGATAAAACCATTGGAGAGTATTCGGAAAACATGACTACCATATTTATTGCGCACAGACTGAGTACAATTAAAAACTGTGACCAGATTTTTGTAATGGATAAGGGCAGAATCATAGAGCGCGGGACGCATGAAGAACTGAAAAAATCAGGGGGAAAGTATTCCGTGTTAGCAAAGCAGCAGTCATTGGATAGTGAGGAATAGCAGATGAAACCAATCATTATGGACATGAGAGAAATATCAGACAGTACAGAAGCATACGCAGCAAAACCGCACAAAATTTTTGTGATATTTATTTATACAATTCTTGGAATGCTTGCGGTGGCGCTGATATGGGCGTATTTCTGGAAACTGGATATTGTGGTAAAAAGTAACGGCATATTTAAAATGCAGGATTCTGCAAATGTAATCAGTGTGGAAACAGGTGGCAGAGTTGTAGCGGTTTATATGCAGGAAGGCATATATGTAAATGAGGGAGATACGCTTCTGACGATTGACCACGAAAAAGAAGATGAGCAGTTGGAAATATATACCGAAATGCTTTCTGAAACCGAAGAACGGCTTTCAATGCTTGAAGGATATCAGGATTATCTGGATGATAAAATACAGGAGCTGGAAGCATTTAAAGAAAACCGGTTTTATCAGGAATATGCCGCAAGAGCAGGGATTATAACGGCAAATAAAGATGCAGGCGAGCGGACGAAAGACAATCAGATTATGCAGTATGAACAGAATATAAAAAGCACAGAAGAATCTATTGCATATTATCAGAATCAGAAAGAGGAATATAGTCAGGCAGTCCGTTGTATTAAGGAGAAAAACAATACATTCAGTGAAGAAGATACATATTATTATTCGTTGATTGACAGTTATCTGATGTCCTGCAAAACAATAAATGAAAAATATGCGGATAGTGACGGGAATATCACAGAGGACGGCAAAAAGGCTTTAAACAGTCTTGAAATGGAACAGATAACGGCATTACAGCAGCAGATAGCGACAGTAGAAGGAACACTTTTAACATTGAAAGGAAATCTTGATACGGCAGAAACCCAGCTTGCTGTCACAAAAAACGGAACAGAAGGATATACAAAAGAAACGACAGTGCTGACAGAAAAAAATGCGGTAAGCACGGAACTGTCAGGTTACGAAGCAAAGAAAAAAGAGTATGAAGAAAACATTAAAAGCATAGAGAGCAGTATAAAAAAATGTGAAATTCAGGCACAAAGCAGCGGTTATGTCAGCATTCTGACACAGACAGAGGCGGGACAGTACATTCAAAGCGGGACAGGTATATGTGAGATTATTCCAAAAGGAACAAATTCGTATTATGCAGAAGTTTATGTTTCCAATCAGGATATGGGAATGATTGCCGAGGGGCAGAAAGTGAAGCTGGAAATCGCAGCTTATCCGTCCAGTGAATATGGCATGCTTGAAGGGGTTATCGATACAGTATCAAAAGATATAAAGGCGGATAACAGTACAGGAAGCGCGTATTATCTGGTCAGGGTGCGTTGTGATAAGACCGAGCTTTATAACAAAGAAGGAAAAGCTGTTACAGTCATAAACGGAATGGCATGTCAGGCCAAAATTATTACAGATGAGCAGAGTGTATTAAGATATGTGCTGGATAAGATTGATTTGATTGATTAGGAAATAAGGCATGTTAAGAGGCAAAAAGGTTTGGTATGAAGAAAGTTAAATTTTATTTTGTATTCAGTTTGATAGTAGTTTTTATTTCAGTGATAGGAATATTACTGGGTATGGTTCTAGTTACTATTGAACAGAAGCATCCGGAGTATCTTTCGGCAGGAATATTTAAAGGAATAATTATATTTTTCATGGCATTGCTGGTTACAGTATGTTTCCATGAGTTGGCGCATGCGATTGCTTTTAAATTACAGAAAATAGATATTCGTATGATTGCCATATTTCCAATATGTTTAATAAGAGAAAAAGAAGGTTTAAAGTTTCATATAGCTGTAAGTATGGAGATTGGATTTGGAGGAATTGTCATACCGGAGATACCAACAATTAGCAACCAAACAGAATATGAATCATTTCAGGGTAAAATGAGGGTGTCTTTAGTGTCTGCACCGCTATGTTCGGCATTTATTGGATTGATTTCATTGATATTAGTGTTGTGTACGACAAAGTATATAGGCAACGATTTTTGCTCGTATTATTTTTTGTTTTTCTCAGCGGTATTTTTATGGTCTGTATATATTAATTTGACCTCTATGCTTGATTTAGGCAGCATCGTAGGGGATTATTCCGCCGTAAAAAAAATAAAAGACAATAACGGCTACGCATTATTACAGATTTATAACTATTTTCTTCTTCAGGAAAATGAAAAGAAATTTGAAATGAGAGAGAACCAGAGATATTTCATAGAAAAGCTATATGAAGCAGGAAACAATTTATCTTTGGATAAAGAGGATAATTCAATCAATGTTTTGTTAATAAATGCAGTATTGTATGAAAGTCTTATGCGAAAGAATAGAGATAATACAGAAATAATAAATTTCAACACAGAATTATGGAAAAGAAATATGCATAATATTTTAAACAGGCTACAATTTGAAGCATATTTTCAAACGTTTTCCCATGCTGTCATTTGTATGCATTACAACGGAAAATCAGAAGAAGCACGTGAGTTATGGGAGAAGTATAAAGATAAAATGCCATGTACAAATGTTGGAAAATATAACAGTAAACAAGTTGAGTTGTGCCTCTGTGGGGAAAATATTGAAGAATTAAAGGAAAAAGAAAATATTAAGATATCCTCTTTGGATTCTTTATTATCAAATATAAACAACTATTATGATGATGAAATTTATTTGAATAAGTTAATTATCGGGGAAATCGCATTATAATAATGAATAAAATTTTATAAGTAGAAAGGGTTATAAAATGCGGGGAACAAAATATTATAAAAGACTTATTGTTGGAAGTGTTCTTTTTGGAATGATTGTATTTGGAAATGAAGTATATAATAATGGCTTATGGAATTTATCGGGATTGTTATGGGTTGCTTATGGTGCAATAGGATTTGGTGTGTTGTATCACATACTGTTTTCATGTTTTATTAAAAATAAGGTGAAGCATCGATGAACAAAAACAGTAAAACACAGCTGATTGTAATTATAGGAATTTTAGTTATAATAAATATTTCTGTTTTGATAATAAATGGTTACAAGGGAGAATCGATATTTAAGGACACTTTTATTTATGTGATAGATATATTGGCAACAATTTGGATAATAAAAGAGGATAGAAAGAAAAAATAATGTGAGGAAGATAGTGATGTGGTACTTTTTAATATTTCCCGTGATATTTGTACTATGGCGGGCATACCGGTTTGGCGGGGTGTGGCAGATTATCAGCAGTCTGGCATATATTGTGGTCAGCGGAGGCATTAGTATTGGGATATTTAAAACGGTGATGAAGCAGAATCTGCTGAAAAAGAAGAAAAAATTAATTGCATATGTAGTGTTTGCGGTATTGGCAGACCAGCTTATAAAGGCAATAATATATCAGTATCAGCCGGACATAAATCTTATTGGAAAAGCACTGCGTATACAAATGGTATTAAATCGGGAGCAGTCAGCATTATATAGTTTTTTTAATATCCATATGCAGACGGCTGTGATAATTATACAGAAAATATTGATATTCAGTGCTGTCACCGTTGTTTATATAAAATGGAAACAAAAAAATCAATACTATGCCTATGCGTATATACTGTTTTTAACAGCAATGACGGCATCAGTGATAGACTCTGCTTTGTGGGGATTTACGGTGGATTATTTGAATTTTTATCAATTATTCTGTCATGATTTGAAAGATTTATATGTAGATACGGCAGTAGGATTTTTATTGTTAGGCATGAGAGAAGATAGAAAGTGGGAATAAGATGAATAAAAAGATATATGTATGTACTACGGTAATGATAATTATTTCATCAATCTTAATTGAGATAAAAAGTTATAACGCAGTTTTTATCAGAATTAAAATAGCAATTATATTACTGACCTTTATACTGATAGGTATATCTTCATATATAAAATTGAAAAGCTATAAGTCGTAAAATATGTGAAAATATGCAAAGTACGTCGGAATATCGACAAAGTACGTCATGTGTCTTGAAAAACAGGCTGTTTTTGTGATACATATTGTTGTATTAGAAATAATTTGGAGGGGATTGTAGATTGGATGAATAAAAAATTTGTTATAACAGTTGGAATACTTTTAATTATAACAGGAATAACAGGAATTTACATGGTAATAAATAATGTCAGCGGAAGCCAGGGAAGAATCGTCACGGGGCTGATGATTGTATTGGCAATCGTGAATGTGAGAAATATGTATCTTTTACAGAAAAAATAAAGCTTCAGTGGATACTTGATGAAATAAAATGAAAGAAGCAGGGGAAATTTAAGCGTGGCTGCCAATATTGTGCTGATTATTTTAAAATTTGTATTGAAAGAGGACGTTCAAAATGGTGCATTGATTATCAATTTGGTTATTATGATAATTGCTTTAATATTGGGGTACAGTGGTATTTTGAAAGCGGATAATTGCTGATTTGAAAATTTTTGATATATGGAGTGTTATTTAAGGTAATGTTGCAGCAGCAGATAAATGGGTATAAATCATGAAAAAGAATCATTATAAAAAGTATTATGGATATTATAAGAAAAATAAACGGGATCTGCTTATATGTGGAATATTGGCTTTGCTGACACTTGTTATTGTATATAAGATGCATTTTATTATTGCGATACATGAGAATAGGGGGTTTTATGCATCACTCATGGAATTCATAGGTTCGTGGTATTATATTTTTGAGGTTATTGATATTATTCGGCTTCAAGACAACGCAATAGTAAATGAATATGGTCAAAAATGTATTTTTTATCATAGATATCTGTCTTTAGCAGCCCTTCTGGTTTCTGCTTTTTTTATCATATTCAGTTTGTTTTATGAGCTTGGCTATAATGTTGCATTGCTCATATGGGGCGCATTAACTGTTGGTCATATGTCATATTTTATAATGCTATTTATGTTTGATGAAGATTATTACTATTCCGGTGGATTTAAGATTTGTTATTCTGAAATAAATCATATTGAAGTTGAAGATGAAGTATATACTTCAAAAGCACTTGTTGTCGTATGTAAATTGATGAAAGACGAAAAAGTTATTGGCTATGATCGTATGGTGGCACAGGATTTTATCTGTTTGAAGGCTAAAATTGATGAGAAGACGAAAATAGTAAAAAAGTTATGAGGGGGAAAATGCAAATGAAAAATATGTTTAAATACTACTTATCCAATAAACGGCGGGGGATTTCTTTAATCTTTGTTATGGCACTTACGGTGTTTTCAATCTATTTTGTGACATCGCTGGTGCAGTCTATCTTTTCAACAGTCGAATATTCCAATATTGCATGTCTGAATGACTTTTCATTTGTATATCCGGTAGGTGGGTCTTCATTTTTGCAGAATGAAACGGTAGAAAAAATTAAAAATGATGACAGCGTGGAAAATGCGTACCCGATACTGCTGGAGTATACGGTCATTAACAATATTTTCGGAACAACGAGCGGTTATGTCGCATTTATGGAAGAAGCGGATATCAGAGAAATATTTGATGATTTTTCGCTGACGGTAACAGAGGGCAGACTGCCGGAGGAAAACAGTTACGAACTGATTATGCACGAAGACATGTTGAAAAATAAAGGTTTATCCGTTGGGGATACATTTGGCAGTGCAGTCGATGAAGGAGAACAGATTGACGGAAAATATATGATTACAGGGGCATTTTCAGGGGACAGTTATATGGCTTTTGGGACAAAAAGCTACAGGCAGAAAGAATTGGAAGAACTGGGACTGGATTTTAAAAATACCACATTTGGACTGCTTGTTACACCGAAAACAGATTTAGATACAATGAATAACATGCTGGATACAATGGGACACGATGAAACAGCGGCGATGACATTGTCGTATGCAAAAGAAACGCTTCAAGAGAATATAAGCAGTATCAAATTTTTAATGTTTGTTATTGTCATTGTAATCGCTGTGAGCATTTCTGCCGCGGTCTGCATTGTTCTTGAAACGATCTATAATGACAGAATGGAGGAATTTGGAATTTTATATGCCATTGGGTATAAAAAGAGCTGGTTATTTAAAAATATTATTGCAGAAATTATGGCGCTGGTTTTTGTTTCATGGATACTGGGGCTTGTGATTTCGTATGGATTTTTGACACTGGTTTCAAAATCTGTTTTTGAACCAATGGGGCAGATACTGTCCATTTTTTCAATTCAATCACTGCTTTATACAATCATTGTTATGGCAGTATTTGTAGTTGTAACCATTTTGGTAACAATATTAAAATTTGCAAAAAAAGATTTGATAGCCATTATAGAAATGAGGTAGGGGAATGCTGGGCGTAAAGAATATTGATTTAGAATATATCGACGGAAGAACCAAAAGAACTATTTTTTCAAATGTGTCCTTTGACATACATAGTGGGGAGTTTGTATCTTTACTCGGACCTTCCGGGTCGGGGAAAAGTTCATTATTATATATCGTTTCATTATTAAAGACACCGACAGCGGGAGAAATATATTTAGATGATGTAATGATTTCCGAGGCAAAAAATAAAAATGAAATCCGGTATGAAAATTTTGGATTTGTTTTTCAGCATCATTTTCTGATTCCGCATCTTACGGTGCTTGAAAATGTCTGTACGGCAAGCTATGAGAAAAATGTTGAAAAGCAGGCAAAAGATTTATTGGAGCGGCTGGGATTAAAAGATTTGATAAATCAGAAGCCGTATAAATTGTCCGGTGGGGAGCGTCAGCGTGTTGCGATTGCAAGGGCAGTTGTAAAAAAGCCGCGGATTTTATTTGCAGATGAACCGACAGCATCACTGGATCACCACACAGCACAGGAAATTATGAAAATTTTTTCGGAATTACAGGAAAATGCAACTGTTGTCTGCGCAACACACGATTACGGCATTTTGCCGCAGACGGCAAGAATATTAAGAATTAAAGACGGAAAAGTTGTAGAAGATGAAACAGAGGAAAATGAATAATGTCAGTTCGGGAACTTGTACTGCTGATTTTTTGGGGCATATCGTGTATTTTAATCACTGTACAGATTATAAAAATAAGGAAAGAAAAGGCAAAAATTCCTGATAAGGATAAAAATTTAGCAAAATTTATGGTAGGTATGATTGTAGTATACAGCATTTTTGTATTAATCATGTGCAGTGGGATGAAAGATTTTATGACAATGATGATTCCGGCTGTGATAGTTTTATCGAGGACATTGAATTTGTACAAATAGGGGCAGAAAGGAGAACGTGATGAAAAAACAGCATTTTCAGACAATATTTAAAACAGGCACGGCAATTCTTTTATGCGGTATAGCATTGACAGGCTGTGGGACAAAGAACCAGCAAAATGTAACAACCAATATTACTACGGTGGGGAATACAGCATTAGAACAGCCGATGCGGTTAGAGGCATTAAAAGATGACGAAACGGATTATCAGGCATATTGGGGAACAAAGATACAGTGCATTACGAGAGGGGAACACGGATATTATTATCTGACACCGGAAGAACCGTTGTATCTGATGTATTGGGACGATGACACGCAGGAGAGCATAAAGCTGTGTGCAAAAGCAGACTGTAACCATGATAATGCGGCGTGTAATGCGTATTTCGGAGATGTGCGTTATTATGACAGGACGGCGCAGGCGGCAGAATACGCTTCGGGATTTCAGATTTATTATTATAATGGCTTCCTTTATCTGCTGGGGACAGAAGGAAATCTGATTCAGGTTAGTCCGGACGGAAGTGAACGAAAAAGAATTACCAAGGTATATGACTATGACGGAACCTCCAATACCAAGCTGGTATTTTATGAAAATGCCGTTTATGTGTATAACAGTGCGGGAAATCAGGGGAGCAGTGAAGAACATACCGAAACAATTACAAGATACACATTAGACGGTAAATCACAGGAGCGTGTTGTAGAGTGGAATAGTGTAAGCGGTGCAATTCACAGTGTAAAAAATTACGGAAATACGATGTTCTTTTTATTATCCGGTCTGACAATTAATAAAAATGAGTCGGGGCAGGAATGGACCTATACCTATCAGGGACTGTATGCGTACAATCATCAGACCGGACAATCCGGAAAAATAATAGATGCAGAGATTACGTCATATGCGGTCGATGAAGAACAGGAGCAAATTTATTATTTCGCATATGCAGACGGCTTGTATGTGTATGATATAAAAACAGAGCGGACCCGGAAACTCTATGATGCAGGAAAAGAAATGGGTATTGCAGAGATGTCTTATGATGGAAAATATTTGTATCTGTATAATGGCGAATGGGTATCCTATGCAAAATCAAATGAAAAAACAGAACTCACACGAAAATGTGCTGTTCTTGCAACAGATGGAACTGTTTTATATGAACTTCCGATTAACAAAGCAGGATATATGTTGTTTGGAAATGGGGATTATATTTTTGCCGAACAGATTGTAGCAGATGAACAACAGCAGGCAATGAAGCTGACATATATGAAGAAAACAGAATTTGCGCGGGGACAGTGGCAGGTACTAGAGTAAAAATGCCTGCGAAACGGAGAGGTGTATGAAAAATAAAAAAATTGTTGAATTAATGCTGATTTTAGGGGTAACAGCGGGGCTGGCAGGAGGCTGTACGCAGAAAACAAAAGAACAGTCCTATGTAAATATAACTGAAACGGCGGCAGAAAATAGTACAGAACAGTCACAGGAATATTTATATGATGAAAACGGAAATCAGTATCATTATATTAAAACCGAAGGATATGAGGTGAAAGAAATCTGTAATGACAGACAGTTTCAAGACGAAAAGGCGCTTTATGACGGAAAAAGTATGCAGACAACTGTGTATTCCATTGCAAATTCATTTGGTGAGAAGAAATATCAGGTGACATATCTGGATATTCAGAAGCTTTTTATGGAAGACGAAAATGTAAAAGAGATTTCATATACGGTTGAAAATATACCGGGGGCTTTGTATGCAAAAGGTGAGGACGAAAAACTGCCGACGTCATATCGTGAAATTATTTATGATGACAATGCCGCAGTAAAGCTTTTGCCGGAAAGTACGGAAACTTTATATTTACGTTTATACTCAGAAGCAAAAAATCAGAGTGCATCGGAAGAACAGCAGTCGTTGATAGAAGACTTGGAAAAGGTGATTTTACGTGCGGATATTACATATGAAGACGGTACAACGGTTACAAAGTATGCAAAGATAAAGTCGTCAAGTGCGTACAGTGTGGGGTATCTTATCTTTTATGAAATACAGCTGGTATAACCGGATTGAATCCCGGCAGAAGACAAGTATACATATAGTGGTTAGGTGCAAAAATTTTACTGTTAAATGTAAAGGGGCTGATTTTATGTCAAAAAGAAAAATAAGCTATATTATCGGTGGTATCTGTATAGCAGCTTGTGTTGTTGTGGCAGGAATATGGTTTCTGAACCGCAACAAAGTCAAAGATGATGCGGTAACGGTGGATATCCGGACAGATACGGTGTCAGCCGGTGAAAATGAGGAGAGCAGTTGGAATACAGATGTACACGGTATTGCCAAAGCGGAGGGCGGATATTATTATTTGCAGATGAAATCAAAGGGAATGTGCCTATATTTTTATGATGAGAGCGTGCAAAGGTCTATTGCGGTGTGCAGTAAGGCAGAATGTAATCATGGCGATGTGCAGTGTAATGCCTTTTTTCTGACATCAGAATATCTGTCATCGCCGGTTCATTATTATCAAGGAAACATTTATATGATAAAAGTAAAAAACGGAATGGGTGTGCTGACAAAAATCCAGCCGGACGGCAATGAAAGAGAGGAAATCTGTGAATTGTTTCCAAATGCAAATGTGACATCTGTCAGTATGGTTTTTCATGATAATGCGGCATATGTGTATGACCATACGGGACATGCAGGCAGTGAGCAGGAACAGGATGAAACGATTAAAAAAGTTGAACTGGACACAAAGAAAAGTGAAGATATATACACTTACCGCGGTACGGGAAGTGCAATTTCCGGGGCAAGAAGCTTTGGCAATAAATTATTTTTTAAAGTCAGAACATATGAAATTAACAAAGATACGTTGAAGCAGTCGTTTCAGTATCAACTGTATGCGTATGATTATGACACAGGAACGGTACAGACAGTAGCAGAGGGCAAAAACATATCGGATTACTATGTAGATTTGCAGAATAACATTTTATATTACTATGTTATCGGAGAGGGGCTGTATCAGTGCAGGCTGGATTCATCAGAACAGAAACTGATATATAAGGCAGATGCCATGATTGCCGTTGCTTCATTGTCATTTGACGGCAGGTATCTGTATATGGGAAATGGCGGCATCGGCAGTGCCACAGATGCCAAAAGTGCAATAGACAGAGTGGTTTATGTATTGGATACCGACGGAAATGTATGCAACAAAATCAATATGCAGAGCAATATGAAGCTGTACTACGGTGATGCGGATTATCTTTTTGCAGAAAGCGGCGACAAGGTGTTTTATATTTCCAAAGCTGACATTCTGACGGTGCAGGAGTGGAAAGAACTAGAATAAAAAAAACACACAAAGGTGGTATATAAATGAATAAGATAACTGATATTTTTGGTTATATATCAAGCAAACAAATGAATCTTGAATACATAGAAAAAATATTGCTACAGGCATTAGACCAAAAGCAAGATATGTACAAAGTTCCGGATACTGATATTGTAGTATATATAGGAATACCTAATGATTCAATATTAGATGAATATAAAAAAGGTGCAGTTCAAGACTTGTTGATTTGTAATAGAAATATAGCATATATCATCAAAAATAATCAGGTAATTGTTATCGCAGGCTATGTTATTGTAAATTGATGTATTTAAATTAAGGTGAAAATCAGGAAATACATAAGAGGAGGGGAAAGCAGTGCAGCTGACAAAATACAGGGCATTTGGGAAATTCCGGGTTATACAAATGGCGGTTTCGTTATTGAGTATGCTCATATATTGGGGATTTTCATCAGGAATATTTGAAATTTTGTTTAATTATAATGAAAGTTCCATTGATTATAATGCCCAAAAGGCAGAACAGGTACGTCACGATATGTTGGAGAGCAGTATGTATCTGAGCGAATATATGAATATACAGGGATATACAACAACGATTATGTTCATTCTGATGCTTGCTGTGCTGATTTTGTTTTATCAGGAAAAGAACGGATTATTTACGTTTCGTTATGTCCGGGGAGAAAGCCAAAAGAAGGTAATTCTTTCAACGATTTTTCAGTATTCGTGGATAAATGCGTTGTGGTATTACATTATTTATATCATCTATCTGAGTATCGGGTACTGCATTATGGGAAACCGCATGGAATATATACCGAGAAATACATTTGACGGCATTTTTGGTGAGGGTTTTAGTGCGGCAAGTCCGTATTTGTATTATATGGTTCAGGGGATTCCTTCTATATTAATAGGAACTTTTGTTTATACATTGTTTGGCTGTGTGATCGCACTGTATTGTAAGAAAAGCTATCAGGCACTGCTTTGGATGCTGGGATATTTTTGGGGTACGCAGATTCTATTGGAATTTTTCCGGTGCACATTTTTAAAACAGCAGGCAGGACTTGCATGGTTTATCGGAAAATTTGAACCGACATTTCTGTACGGATTTTACGGCTATGTATATCATAATCCAACGATAAGAACAGCATTACAGACAATGGATTCACTTATTTTACCGGTTTTGTTATCCTGCGTTCTGCTGATTATTTTCTTTAGGAAAGAGGAAAAAATAAATGCGTAACAAAAAATATTTCATTGTACTGTTTATTTTTATAGCATATGCCGTTTATGACTTTGGCGGAATGGCATTTACAGATGGACTGTATTCTCCGCTGGTTCTGTATGGGTGCTATATATTTTTAATGGCAGATAAAATGAATGAATTAACGGCAATGTCGATTTACAGGTATCATTCTGTTAAGAATTTATATATTCAATATATGAAAAATCAAATGATGTCAGCATGTGTCTATCTGGCAGTATTTTTTGCGGCGGGGATGATTACAGGTGCTGCCTCAGCGGTATTTGACCGTGGATTTTTTGTATCATGCGGTGCAATGATAAAATTTCTGATTATCAGTTATGTGAATCTGCTTATCATCGGATTTTTGCAGCTGGTTTTAAGAATTTTGCTGGGGAAAAAAGGCGCAGCAGGGGCATTAGTGCTGTATTTGTTTATCTGTGTATTAAAATTTATGGCAGGCAGACCGTTTATCCAGCCATTTATACTGGATACGGCATACTATAGGTGGAAATGGATTGCAGCGCCAAGAACCGTGATAAATTACGGATTGTGCGTTCTTATTGTCATAGGACTGTCATATCTGCCCTATAGACAGGATAGGAAGATTCGGTGATGAAAAAATATTTATCAAAAAAATACATTAAATACATAGGAAGTCTGTGTGCGGTGTGGGCTGCGCTTTGGAATGTATTTCTGCTTGGAGTGTCACTGGAAAACTCCGGTCCGGCAGCAGACAGTATATTGTTACAATGTATTTTGGGCAGTGAAAATTACGCACACGACTTTTTTACGCGGCAGTTCTGGTTCATCAGTGTGTTTGTATTTTATATGGCAGTTTTTTTTTTTGTATTTTTTCGTATTTTTATTTCTACAGCATGAATCCGGAAAATACCGTTCAATGAAACTGCATCGGTATGGGAAAAAGGGGTATCTGAACCACTGCGAAAGCAAAGTCCTGCATGGCAGTCTGTATGCGGTACTGCTTGTTGCCACAGGGCTGGCAGGGATTGCTTTGTTCGGACGCATTACAGGCGCGGTTATTCGGACAGGCAATGCAGACATGGCAGCAGCAGTGCTGCTGCTTGTAAAGATATTTTTGTGCATGGTTTTATACGGAAAAATTACGGTATATCAAATATTAAGGAAAAACAGCGATTTTGCGGCATTTTTTATGCTTGTGGTTTTATTTGTACATCTGGCGGCAGAGGTGTATACACAAAAAATACATTTCTTAACGTATACAGGTGCGGTGGAAAGCCTGTGCGGTATTTTAATATTAATTGTGTTGAATACGGTAACAGAACTTGTTGTGAAAAAAAAGATAAAAACAATGGATTTGTGCTAAGACAGAGAAACGGTGCGGCGGTCTTACCGTAAGAGCAGACGGAGTGCCGTTTTGTAGCAGATTTGTTTAGAAATGAGGGTATATATGGGCGAAGTGATTTTAAAGATAGAAAATGGAACAAAGAAATTTAAAAATGAGCTGATATTTCAAAATGTAAGCATGGAGTTTGAAAAGGGCAATAGTTACGGATTTGTAGGACCAAACGGCTGCGGAAAAAGTATCTTTTTTAAGACTTTATGCGGATACTCCCTTTTGACAGAAGGGCAGGTCATTTACCGGGGAAAAATTATCGGAAAAGAGCAGGATTTTATTGATGATGCCGGAATTGTCATCGAAGAACCGGAGTTTATAAACAGCCTGTCTGGTCTTGAAAATTTAAAAATTCTTGCGGAAATCCAAAAGAAAATTTTAGAAGCGGAGATTATAGAGGTTTTAAAACAATTTGATTTATATGAAGACAGAAATAAAAAGGCCGGAAAATATTCTGTCGGAATGAAGCAGAAGTTAAGACTTGCGCAGGCAGTGATGGAAAAGCCGCAGGTGTTGATTTTAGACGAGCCGATGAACGGACTGGATAAAAAGTCAGTAAAAAAGGTCGAAGACATTTTAAAAGCATTTGTTGAAAACGGCGGAACACTGCTGATGACCAGCCATATAGAACAGCAGGTGGAAGCGTGCTGTAAAATTGTGTATGAAATTGACGGCGGGGAGATTTTGCGGGTGACGGTGTTACAATAACGGCAATAAGTGGAGATACAGCAACAATTTCTGATAATTCAAAGGTGGTATATAAATGAATCGTTATTGTAAGTGGATGTATTCAAATAGGAAGAATAAAAGCATATACAAGCCACACAGAAAGTATAAAATTTTTGTGTGGCTTATGTTATACAGAGATAATTTGCATATATCAAAAATGTAATTATATATATAAACATAATGAATCGAGGCGAAAAATAGCCGTTCACGTCAAAAAACGGCGTTTCAGGCCAAAGGGGTTTTAATTGGTAAAAAATGCAATTATACTGAAATCAAGAAATACATAAAGGTGTATACAAAGCAAAGATATAATAGGCTGTAAACAAACAGTCTTTATATAGAATAAACAGCCGTCTTGATGTTCAGATAAAGCGGGGGAAGAATGACAGCAGGCAAAGAGGGGGCAGAAAGGAGAATTTTATGAAAAAGACAGTTTTAAAATTAGCAGCAAAGGCAGCATATGCAACTGCAAAAAAGGCTGGCAATTCAGCTTCTATCTATGGAATGTATCAGCCGAAAGAGCCAAAGACACTGAAAAAGAGCAGATAACAGAGAAAAATTGAGGAGGTAGTGATATGATAAAAGCAGGTAGTTGTATAAGATGTATTGTTGCGGCGGGATTATCAGTAATTACAATAACAGCGTTTGGATTGCAAATAGTAAAAGCTGATAGCAGAGGGGCGACGTATGCAGGTGACACAAAGTTTGTATATGAGTTAGATTTACGCATGAATGGTGCAACGGCATCTATAGATGCTGAAGATAATTGTGATATGAGCTTAGATGGAAGTGTTACATATTCGTTGTGGAAAACGGACCATTATGAGTATTTTTCAAATGAGACATCTGATAGTACATATTTAGAAGAATCGTGTGATGTACCATACATAGTATATAAATCAAGGTGTCATTACAGGGTCGATTCAAGTAGTGGAGGAACTGACGTAACGACATGGGCAGAAGAATATGATTAAAGTTTTTTAGAACAAGCTGCATGAGAAATACGTTGGTAATATATTTCTTATGCAGCTTGTTTAATAAAATATAATTGAAAAGAAGGGATTTACGTGAAAAAGAAAAAAATAGCAGTTATAACAGGCATTGTGGCGGCGGTAGTAATTTTAGGGGGAATTGCCACATATGTATATGTATTTAAAAACAATCATTCAGCACCGGAAATTAAAGACGGTGTAACGGACACGCAAAGTAGCTGGAATACAGACACACATCACATTGCGGCTGGAAATGGAGGATATTATTATACACAATATGATGCAGACGGAAAGATAAGATTGTATTATACACAGGTAGAAAATGAAAATGGAGTTGTGTTATGCGCACTGCCGGAATGTACCCATAAAACGGATGCGTGCAGAGCGGTACTTTCAGGAGAGGCATATCAATTTGGAACGGTATATTACTATAAAGATTTTTTATATGTAATCCATAAGAAAGAGGGGATGGGCTATTTGTGTAAAATAGATTCAGACGGAAGCGGAAGGGAAGATGTATGCGCTTTATTTGCAATGGACAAATTTTCGTCTGTTTCATTGGTTTTTCATGAAAATGATATTTATGCGTATGACAGCGTGGGAAATGCCGGAGGAAGTGAAAATCATGTTCAGGAAATAAAGAAAATATCAATAGGGGATTATGCAGTGTCAACAGTCTATGAATACAGTGGAGTTGGTGCGGCGATTACAGGAGCAAGAGATTTTGGCGGTTATCTGTATTTTATTGTAATGGAATATCGGCTGGATATGGATAGTAAAACGCATTATGCCGATGAACGGTTATACAGATATGATTACGGAAATGGCATAGCGGAAAAAGTAATTGACAAGCAGGTATCGGATTATTTTGTGTTGGGAGATACATTGGTTTATTTTGAAAATGGTATCGGATTGTATGTTTATGATTTTAAAACACAAAAAGAAACTTTAGAAGTACAGGCAGATAAAAATATACTTGTTGCCGGTATTTCTTATGACGGTCAGTATTTTTATTTGGATAATGCCGGACTGGGAAGTATGACAGACGCAGCGAGCCGTATAGAAAGAGTAATCTATGTGTATGACAGGAGTTTTAATTTAATCAGGGAAATAGACTGCGGAAAAGACTGTACAGGAGTTTATTTTGGAGATGAAAAGTATCTTTTTATAAAACAACTGGATACAATCTGTTATATAAAGAAAGAAGATATTTTAAATGCGGAATGGGTACAGCTTAAATAAATTATAATAAACGGGGAAATTAAAAATGCAGGAAACAGCGGTAAGATTTGCAATATGCGATGATGATAAGACATATGCGGAAAAAATGAAAGCGTTGATTTTACAGACCTTTCAACTGCCGCAGCCGGTTGAGTGTGTGATTTATCTGAATCAGGAACAGATTCTAAAATATTATCGTGAAGATAAAATTGATATTATTTTTATGGATATCGAGTTTGGCGATGTCATAGGATTTCAGGTGGCACGACGGTTAAGTATGCAGGATTCACAACTGGCGGTTGTATACATGACCAATTATGAGCATTATATCACAGAAGCCTTTGTATGCAGACCGCTGGGGTTTATCAGAAAAAGCCATGCAGAGGACGATTTGCAAATTGCAGGGCAGGAAATTCG
>ERZ780185.505-NODE-505-length-23397-cov-2.434624_pt1 | contig 23397 bp, 18 predicted proteins | sample MGYA00511365_ERZ780185 | MGnify/ENA primary metagenome ERZ780185 (study PRJEB29588, sample SAMEA2151606) | human gut metagenome | biome: human gut; feature: human-associated habitat; material: faeces | place: Denmark | collected 2008/2010 ...
GCCTTCTTTAATTTCATAAGACTAATATCCTCCTTTTCGTTTAAATTTTACCCCCCCCCGCATATTGTTGTCAACATATATTAGATTTAATTCAACAATATTTGATACTTCAGTTCATGAGATTGGAAGTTAATTCTATTAGTTTTATGCAATAAATATCTATTCATATCTCAATTTATTGGATTTTTTTAAACTTTTCACAACTTTAAAAAAACTAGCCACATTTTTGAACTGGGGTTTGTCAAGTGGACACACCAAAGTAAAAAAATAATTAAATAACTAAAGGTAGTAGAATAGGATTGGCATGATTTCCAAATTGATTTGGGGTCATGCCTTTTAAATTTGCTTGTAACCTCTCATTATTGTAAAAATTTATATATTTAATTATTGCTTCTCTAAGGGATGATTCATCATCCCATCTTAATCCATAAAACATTTCAGATTTTAGTGTTCCCCAAAATCCTTCCATAGGACCATTATCTATACATTTTCCAACTCTAGACATTGATTGTATCATTCTAGCTTGATCTAATTTAAATTTGAATTGTTTAGATGTGTATTGAAATCCTCTATCACTATGGAATAATGGTTTAGCACCTGGATTTGCTTTTAGTGCTAAATCAAATGTATCAAATACTAATTTGTTATTATTCGAATTACTTAAAACATATGATACTATTCGTCTATCATATAAATCTATGATTGCTGATAAATATATTTTTTGTTTTTGACCAATCACTTTAAATTCAGTAACGTCTGTACACCATTTTTGATTTTGCCATAGTGCTTCAAAATTTCTATTTAATATATTTTCACCAACTTGTTCAGGTTTAACTTTAACGTAATTCGAATGTTTACGTCTAATTCTCGCATGAACATGTATTACTTTCATTAATCTATGAATATACTTAATGCTATATTTAGATTGATTGAAGTGATTAATATACATAGTCATTCGCCTATAACCAAGTATGCCATTATAAGTTTCGTTGTATTCAATTATTATATTTGCTAATTCATTATCTTGAATTTCTTTTTTAGGCATTGCTCTATTTTTCCATTTATAATAGCTAGATCTTGGTATTTCTAATGTTTTACATAAGAAATCAACTGTAAAACCAGGTTTATCTTTAAATTCATCTATCGTTTCGTATTTGTCTTCTTGCCTAACAAGCGAGAATCTCTTTCCATTCGTTCCTGTATTTCGATGTTTTTTTTTAATACTTCAATAACCATCTTAGAACGTTCCAATTCTTTTTTTAACTTTTCTATCTCAATATCTTTCTTTTCTATATCAGAAAGTTCATGTTTAGGCTCTTTAGAAGAAGGACGTCCTCTTGAATCAGAAAGACCATCTTCACCAGATTCATTATATTTTTTTACCCAATTATAAACATTAGCGTATGGAACACTATATTTATCTGCGGCACCTTTAAAATCATTATTATTAGCTAATACATAATTAACTATTTCTAATCTTTCTTCTAATGTAGTCCTTCTTGATTTCATAGTATAGACATCCCCTTTAGGATTATAATCCTTAATCTCTATGCCTTTATTATACTTTTTTACCCATTTTTTTACAATTGAGGATGCTGAAATAGAATACTTTGCGGCTAATTCATCGTACGATATATATCCAGATAAATACTCTTTAATTACTTTTAATTTAAGTTCTTTCGAGTATTCTTTATTTCTTAGTGAAGAATTAAATGCTTTATCTTTCATAATTCTATACCTTGCAATCCATTGATATATTAAATCATCGCTAGATATGCAATATTCATTAGCTAATACTGAAGGAGATTCCCCTTTCAAATATCTTTTAACAATTTCTAATTTTAATTCCTTACTATATTTTGTCTTTCTTCCCATAAAAAAATACCTCCAAAGTAGACTTACAATAATTTTGGAGGTATCGCGAATCCCCATGGGGATTGTTATCCTTTTCTCTTTTAATTATTTTATTTGTCTACTTTGGAGATATCATATCATTTGTGCAGCTAGTTTATTTTATTAATTATTTTCTTCTGAAGGAGTTTCAACTTTTTCTTCAGATTTTTCTTCAGATTCTACTTTTTCGTGTCTTTCTTCCTTTTTACGGAAAGGTTTCTTATCACTAAATTTCGATTTATTGAATGATTTTGTTGGTTCTGTCCAACCTTCTGGTTTAGGTAAGAATTCACGGTGAGATAAATCTACTCTACCTTTTTCATCGATGTTTGTAACGATGACCTTTAATGTATCACCAAGTTTAACAACATCTTCAACCTTTTCAACTCTGTTCCAATCAAGTCTAGAGATATGGCACATACCATCTGTAGAACCAAAGAGGTTAACGAAACAACCATAAGTTTCAATTCTTACAACTTTACCATCGTAAACTTCACCAACTTTAGCAACCTTAACAATACTTTCAATCATTCCTTTTGCTTTGTTGATCATTTCACGATCTGTATGATAGATAATAACTCTTCCATCATCGTTAATATCAATTGAACAATTATCGCATTTTGCAATGATATCATTAATAACTTTACCTTGTGAGCCAATAATTTCTCTAATCTTATCAACAGGAACTTGGAATCTATCCATCTTCAAAGCATACTTAGAGACATCTTCACGTGGGCCAGGAATTGCTTTTAACATAACATCTAAGATTGTAGCTCTAGCCTTATGTGCTTTAGCGAGGGCTTCTGCAAGAATTTCTCTTGTAATACCTTTAATCTTAATATCCATTTGTAAAGCGGTAATACCTGTTGGAGTACCCGCAACTTTAAAGTCCATATCACCAAGGTGGTCTTCCATACCTTGAATATCAGTTAAAATTGTATATGGGTGTTTGCCATCTAATGGTCCAGAAGTAATAAGACCCATAGCAATACCAGAAACTGGAGCTTTGATTGGGACACCTGCAGCCATTAAAGCCATACAAGAAGCACAGATAGAAGCTTGAGATGATGAACCGTTAGATTCAACGACATCAGCAACTAATCTAATTGTATATGGGAATGTTTCTTCATCTGGAATGACGTAGCTTAATGCTCTTTCACCTAAAGCACCATGACCAATTTCACGTCTTCCTGGTGTACCCATTCTACCTGTTTCGCCAACAGCAAATGGTGGGAAGTTATAGTGATGCATGAATCTCTTTGACTCTTCATCAGTGAGGTTATCAATGATTTGAGAATCAGAAAGAGGTCCAAGTGTACATGTAGAAATAACTTGTGTTTGTCCTCTTGTGAACATTGCAGAACCATGAGGTCTTGGTAATAAGTCAACTTGAGCATCAAGTGGTCTGATTTCATCAAGTTCACGGCCATCTGGACGAACTTTGTCAACTGTAATAAGTCTTCTAACTTCATCTCTAACGACATTTTCAAGAATTTCTTTGACTTGTTTAAGGACAAATGCCTTTTCTTTTTCGTTCTTATAATCTTCTTTAGCGTCGTAGCTAGCAACTACTTCATTTTCAATATCATCGATTGTATTTTGTCTTTCAAGCTTATCAAAAATCGAAACAGCCGCCCCGCCGCAACTAATCTATCCTTAGCTTGAGCTTCAACTTCAGCTTGTAAAACAGCATCAATTGTATAAAGTGGAATTTCTCTTTTTACTTTACCAACTGCAGCAATAATTTCTTTTTGGAAAGCACATAACTTTTTAATTGCTTCATGACCAAACATGATAGCTTCAAGCATATCTTCTTCGCTAACTTCTGCAGCACCTGCTTCAACCATGTTGATAGCAATTTCTGTACCAGCAACAGCAAGATTAATATCGCTTTTTGCTTTTTCTTCAACGGTTGGATCAATTACAAACTTTCCATCTATTCTACCAACATAGACACCTGCAATAGGGCCATCAAATGGAATATCTGAAATACCTAAGGCTAATGAGCTACCAAACATAGAAGCCATTTCTGGAGTTGCATCTTGATCAACTGACATAACTGTATTAACAACTTGTACTTCATTTCTAAAGCCTTCTGGGAACATAGGTCTAATTGGTCTATCAATAAGACGAGCTGTCAATGTTGCGTGTTCTCCTGGACGACCTTCTCTTCTTAGGAAGCTGCCTGGGATTTTACCAACAGCATATTGTTTTTCTTCATAGCCAACTGTTAATGGGAAGAAATCTGTTCCTTCTTTTGGCTCTTTTTGTGCGCAAGCAGTAGAAAGAATAACTGTATCGTTAAATCTTACTAAAACTGCACCATCGGCTTGTTTTGCAATTTCGCCGACTTCAACTTTTAAACTCTTTCCGGCGAATTCTAATTCGAATACTCTTTTCATTCGTTTTTCCTTTCATTCAATTTAAACATTAGTAGTTTATCACACCATCACTATCTTTTCACTAATAATAATTTAAAAGTTTTTTTACAAATCAAAAAAGTGCTTGAGCAAGCACTTTTATATTGTGTATTAAGAAATATTTTTATTTTTTCTCAATAGAGATAATATCTTTAATTTTCATATCAAATAAATTTTGAAAATCTGATTGTATCTTGTTAAAGCCTTTATTTCTAAATTCAATTATCTTATAGAATATTTTTGCTTCGTCATTTTCAAATATGACAGGAATTAAAAATTCGATGTTTGAAAAACTTTTTATCTTTGGGGAATACTCTTCATATTCTTTTGAATTCTTAAAAAATATATATACTCTTTTTTTAATTCTATCCATATTAAATTTAAGTTTATTTATATCGCTTATTGATAAAGTATTAGGATTAAAAATCATGGCATAAACTTCATTTTTATTATCTAATCCTAATCCGTTATAAACATCAATTTCAAAGTTCTTATTTTTTTCAAATTTATTTTTATCCAATAAAATATCATCTATTTGTCTTTCAGCTTTAAAAATAGCAAAAATGCATTTAAAATTCATTACAACACCTAATCTACTTATACATTTAATTGCATAATAGCAAGCAGGAAATAATAATAACAAGCTTATTCCAGAAATAACTATTGTTGAAATACTTCCAATCAATATTCCTATAAGTGATAAAACGAAAAATGAAATAGTTAAAGCAAAGTAAATTTTAATGTCTTTAACTAACTTTTTTGATTTATTTATAAAATCCATAACAATCTCCCCCAAAAAGTAACAAATAAATTGCGCTTTTTATTTTCTTACTATATTTTATTATAGAGGTGTTGTATGAAAAAAGTAAGTATTTTATTAATTTTACCTTTGTTTAGTCTAATTTTAGTCGGTTGTTCTGCTTCAAATATAAGTAGCAGTCCTATTGATTCATCAAATATATCGTACGTTTCAAGTACAATAAATAGTCAACAAACAAACTCAACAGAAATTAGCAGTACTACTTCATCAGAAGATAGTGCTTCTTCATCGACTTATGTAGACATTTATGAAGAACGTCGAATAAGCTTTGGAATACCAGAAAACTACGTTGAGAAAAGCGGTTGGTACTCCGAGCATGACAAAGTAGCAGCTTATATTGCTATTTACCATACTACACCTGAAAACTATGTTGAAAAAATGACAAAACCAGGACAATGCAAATTAGCTGGCATTCACCATAATCGCGAAAAACACTTACCAACATACCTTACTTATACTGAAATATATGTTGATACAACTTATGGTCATGCCCCAGGAAGAAATAGAATAGTATTTTCTAACAATTACAGAATTTTCTTTACTAATAACCATTACGAAAGTTTCACTGAATACATAGGTTATAATAACTACACATCTAATTATCAATAATAATTTAAAGTTTTATATCTAATTCTATAGGGCAATGATCCGAACCATATATATCGTTTAATATCTCAGCTCTTATCACTTGTGGTAAGAGTCTTTTTGATACGACAAAATAGTCAATTCTCCAACCTGCATTTGTCGCTCTAGCATTTCTTATATAACTCCACCAAGAATATTTAATTTCATTAGGGTGAAGCTCTCTGAATGTATCGACAAAACCAGAATCTAATAATTTGCTAAAGCAATTTCTCTCTTCAATTGTATATCCTGCTGACATTTCGTTATTTTTAGGATGTTTCAAATCAATTGGTTCATGAGCAACATTTAAATCGCCACAAAGTATAACTGGTTTTAAGGTATCAAGTTTAATTAAATATTCTCTTAATTTGTTTTCAAAAATTTGTCTATATTCTAATCTTTTCAATCCATCTTGAGAGTTAGGTGAATAAGAAGTAACAAAATAAAATTTATCAAATTCTAAAGTTATTACTCTACCCTCATCATCATATTCGCCACTTTCTAAGCCATAATGAATAGAAATAGGTTTTATTTTAGTTAAAACAGCTGTTCCTGAGTATCCTTTTTTTGTTTTTGATATCGTCCAATACGCTTCATATCCATCAGGTTTAAAAGGAAAATTTTTATCATCAGATAACTTTGTTTCTTGTATTCCTATTATATCTGGATTCATTCTAGCAAAGTCTTCTTTAAAAGACTTATTTAATATTGCACGTAAACTATTAACATTAAACGAAATTAGTTTCATAAATAATTAAACCTCAAATTTAATATATATTACACATTTAAATAACACAAATAAAACGCTTAAAAAAGCTCTAAGAACTTTATTTCCTAGAGCTAATAAAATTATTTATTATCTTTTAAACCTTGTAAGAAGTTTGGAAGAATATCTTCGTCAGGATTTTTAACTTGTTTGGACTCTTCTGGGTTTTGGCCATTAGAATTCTCTTGATTTTCGCCATCGTTATTAGTTGTTTGAGTTTGTTTAGTGCGTGAAACAAACATATTTGTTGGTTGGCTATAATCGTATTCTTCATCAAATTCAGTAGCAATGACAGAAATTAACATTTGGTCGTTAAGTTCTGGATTTTGTTGAACACCGAAAATAATATTAACGTTATTTCCAGCAGCCTCGGTAATATAGTTAACAGCTTCTTGAGCTTCATCAAGAGTAACAGATTTACCACCTGTAATATTTATAATTGCAGAGTGAGCCCCCTTAACAGAGGCTTCTAATAGTGGAGAAGCAATAGCTGAAGAAGAAGCTTCTTCGGCTTTATGTTCGCCAGACCCCATACCAAAGCCAATAAGAGCAACACCTTTATCTTTAAGTGTAGATCTTACATCGGCAAAATCGAGGTTAATTAAACCTGGTAATAAAATCAAATCTGTAATAGTTTTAACAGATTGAGCTAAAACTTTATCAGATTCATTAAACGCTTCTGAAATAGGTCTAGAACCGTTCATAAACATAAGTTTATCATTTGAAACAATAATAATTGAGTCAACTGCACTCTTAAGTTCTGTAATACCTTCAACAGCTTTGACTTTTCTAGAATTACCTTCAAATGTGAATGGTCTAGTAACAATAGCGACTGTCAATGCACCAGCGTCTTTAGCAAGTTTAGCAACAACTGGAGCAGCACCTGTACCTGTACCACCGCCCATACCAGCAGCGATAAAAACCATATTAGCGCCTTCAATTACTCTCTTAATATCATCAACTGAATCTAATGCAGCTTCTCTACCAACTTGAGGATCACCGCCTGCGCCTAATCCTCTTGTTGTTTGTCTTCCTAAAACCAATCTATTTTCAGCCTTAGAAGTAGCTAAAGCTTGAGCATCTGTATTAAAAACCCAGAATTCAATATTAGCTATTTTTTCTTCCAACATTTGGTTAACAGCATTACTGCCTGCTCCACCAACACCGATTACGACAATTTTTGCATAACTTTCAAATGCATCAAGTTCAAAATCATCCATAGTATTCTCCTTTTATAATGATTCATCGTCATCACCTTGCTTGTTATTCTTAGGAATAGCAATTCGTGTCAAAGTGAAATTTGAATTTTTTGTTTGATAATTCTTAGGTGGATTAAGAGAAATATACTTAATCATACCTAATAAGTTTGTATACGACTTATTTCTAGCACCATAGTTATCTGGTGTGAAGACCATAACGTTCACGTGGAAGGTCTCAGCTAAGAAATCATCTAATCCATATAAATTAGCAACTCCACCAGAAACGATAAATACAGATGTTTCGTATAAATCATATTCGCCTATCGCAATGTTAATTTGGCTAACTAACGTGTTCAAAGCTCTTTTTATTGTACTAGACAATTGTTCAATTGTAAAACCATCTTCGGTTTTAAATGAAAAACTTGGATTTTTTGATAATCCGTATACTTCTATATAGTGGAAAGCTTTTTCATAACTTATATTAAATTCTTTAGCTACAACTTTAATGATATCTGTTCCGCCGAAGGATACTGCTCTTCCGTTTAAAACTCTATTTTCTTTTATTGATGAAATTGTTGTGCTTTTAGCTCCAATATCTATAAGAACATATTTTGCTGGGATTTCTTGATACGATTCAATTAGTTTAACAGTAGCATATGGTGCAATTAAAAAATTGATGATTCTTAAGCCAGCCTTTTCGACAGCTTCTTTATATGATTGATAAATATCATCATCAATTATGTGGCAATCAACGCTTATAGTTAAAGTGTTTGAAACAGCATCTTTTGGTAATATACGATATGTTTGTCCGTCATCTAAAGCATATTTAAACGGGAGAATTGAAACAATTCTCTTATTTTGAATTTCGGACATGACAGCCTTTTTTATCTTTGTTGTAACGTTGACAATGTCTCCTTGTGAAATAATCGAATCAGCACTCATTGTTGTAGTGTTATCAGATTTAGATATTACATCCAATTCGATAGGTGGCAAACATAATGAAACATCAGTTATTTTTTGCCCTAACTGATTTTCAGCTGAATTAACTACTTCTTTAATTGACATAGAAATACTATCTATATCATCTATAAAGCCATTAGAAAGTGAAGCTTCTGTCGATTGAAGTGCGTGTAAAACGTAGACTTTTCCTTCATAATAATAACCGACTAATAACTTTACACCGCCATTAGATATTTCTATTGCTGAATATATATTGTTATTACTGCTCATTATGACTCCTCCTTATTAGTGATAAAATAGAAACTATCGTTTCCATCATTGCTAGCATATTTAACTCTAACGCAACTTCTATCTTGACCATTTATAGATATAGTTTGTAAATAATCATTGTAGTCTTTTTTATTTTGATCTAAGCCTTGAAATGAAGATTCAGCCGCATCTACAGCAGTCTGAAGTCTAGCTTTTGTTATAGCTTTATTAACGTGATCAACTCTACATTCGAAAGAATAATAAAAATCGAAATTTGTACTTTTAACAAAGAATCTATAAGCTAATGGTGAACCATTTATCGATGAAAAGCTATCGATATAAGTTTTTATTTCAGAATCAGCAGTTATAAAAGGAGCAAAAAAAGTCTTATAATCCTTAGCTTGTAAACCATCAGGATAAAACTCCATCAATCCATCTTTAGTATTGTTTACAATCGGTGTAAAAATACCATCATCGATTTGCTTATCATCTAAACTTTGACCATCTGTAAAATATAACTTGTCATTTAAGTAGCAAAGTGGTTCTATTTCCTCGATTGTTATTTTTAAACTAAATGGAGTAGCGACTATTTTAGCGTTTTGAATTAGTGGATAGCTATTTAAAAGCTTTTCATTTTTGCTTGCTTTAGATCCTCCATATGTTAAAAGTAAATCCTTGCCATCGTTATGCATTATTGAATTTATATTTTCTTTTGTTAAATACTTGTTTCCTTTAACATAAATTTTTTTTGATTTACTTATTGGTGTAGCAAAATAAGCGATAACAGAAGAGATTAATAAAACACCGACAATTGTGCACACAAAAGATTTAATCACATCGTGATTACGTTTTTTCTTTAATCTTACTCTAAATTCTGCTTCTTCTTTAGTCATAAATTACCCTAAGTTAAATTTTAGCTTAATAGGAGTAATTTTTCAATGAATGCAAGCATAATACATCATCTAATTTATAATTATTTTTATTGTTAGCTACTTATAAATATCGTATAAAGACTGAATTTCAAATTCTAAGCTTTCACCTGAACTTGTTTCGACATTGTTTTTAAATGAAAGTAAATCATTCCTTATTTCATATCCTTTAGAATTAGGAACAAATTCTAAGAAGTTCTTGTGAATTTTATTTACTTTAAAAGTTTTATATTCATATTTATCAACATTTTGTATCAATTCATAGGCTTTTATATCTTTTTTATTTTTAAAAGCTGAGCCTAATGTATACTTTATATTTGGTTGTTTTTTTCTATAGTTATAAGCAGTAATTATTCTTTCTTCAATTTCTCTTTTATCAGCATAATTAGATTTAAAATATGCATATGTAACAATTTTTAAAATCTCTTTTATATTTGAATATCTATAAAAGAATATTATGTCTTCCTTTTTAAGTTTTATATATCTATTCATGTAGTCAAAACCTTCGATTTCTAAAAGACTATCGCTTATAGTTTCACCTAAAAAAGATGCGTTCATAATTAAGGCACCACCAACACTTCCTGGTATAGTTCTAAGAAAATTAAAATTACATATATTCTTTTTTAAAGCTATATTATCAAGCGCCGATAGCATCAATCCAGATCCAACTTTAATAATATTATCTTCAAAATAAATATCTTTAATATTTGATTTAATTATATTTATATTAAACAGATTATATCCACAAATTGTCTTTGACATATTTCCTATCGGAGCAAAATTAAAATCTAAATATTTATATAAATCTGAAACACTTGAAACAATAAATATATCTTTAACTAAACTATTTTCCCTTATATAAGAATATTTTTTAATGTTTTTCATACTGTTTAATTATTTCATAAGCTTTCTTACAAACATTATTGTGCGAAACATTTTTATAATCTTGATTAGCTTTTAATCTATTATCAAATTTTCTAAAATAATCCAAAGCATTTTGTAAACTTAAATCATCGTTTTCTTCTGCAATCATGACGCTAGCAAACTTAGCAATTTTATTAGCGTTCTTTCGTTGATGATCATTTTTAACATATGGACTTGGTACTAAAATAAGTGGGACTCCAGACTTTATAACTTCGGCTATTGTTGTTCCACCAGCTCTAGATATTATTAAATCAAAGTTTTTATATTCCTCTCTTTTAACAAATTTTCTTACAATCAAATTCGATAATGTGGTATTTAAATCTCCATTAACCCCTAGCGACATATAAAAAGTTAAATCTTTGTTGTTACTAGCTAAATTCAAATATTTTTTGCATAATGTTTTTGATCCTTGTGAGCCACCTAGTAACAAAACTTTTTTTAACATATATTTTACTTCAATAGTTTTGAATTCATCTTCTACTGGCGATCCTATATTTTTAATCTTTTTGCTATCAAACGGATAATAAGAAAAAATATTTTTAGCAAATAGTTTACCTACTCTATTTGATTCACCAATAGTACTATTAGCTTCAAATAAAAATAGTTTTTTCTTACATAAAGGAGCTACAATCGAACCAAGCAAAGATACATATCCACCACATCCAATAAAACAATCATAGTCTTTTGCTATTACTCTTAGTTTTTTTAAATCTTTTAAACTTTCTTTGCATATAGTATTGGAATCAACCCAAATACACTCATCTTTAATTAAAAGCTTTGATGTTTTTTGATTACTTGCAACATAGGTTACTTTTTCGCCTTTATTCTTTAAATAGTTTCCAAATGTTAATCCAGGCATTATGTGACCTCCTGAATTACTTAGAAATATTAAAAAACGCATCTTTTTCCTCCTTAATATTTGAAATAATGCCTAATGAAAACAAAGTTATCACTAAAGAACTTCCACCATAGCTCAATAAAGGTAACGTTATACCAGTAACTGGTAATAATCCAACAACGACACATAAATTTATTAGAGTCTGAATTACTATAGAATTAGTTAACCCAATTTTTAATAAACTCGAATATAAATCATCCATATTTATAGCTAACTTATATGAGCAAAAAAACAAATATCCATATGTAATTAAAATGAGTACAGCACCTAAAAAGCCAAAATTAGAAACTACAATAGCAAATATAAAATCAGTTTGAGGTTCTGGTAAATAATAGTGTTGTTGCATCGAATTTAGAAATCCAAAGCCACTTAATCCTCCAGGGCCAATAGCATATAATGACTGAATTATTTGAAAGCCTGTTCCCAATGGATCTTCATACGGATTTAAAAAGCTAACTATTCTATCAAATCTATACGGAGCTGAAACTATTAAAAATATAAAAAATCCTACTGCTAATCCTCCAATAATAACATAGTATCTACTTCTAAGTTTGGTAACAAATAAAAGCATAGCTAATCCTGCTAAAGTAACTAATCCAGTGCCAAAATCTGGCTCAAACATCACTAATCCAAAGCCTAATATTGCAATAACTAAAAGAGGCATAATTTCTTTTAGTTTTGTGCTTTTATCATAATGTCTCTCTAAAAAATCTGCAGCGTAGATTATCAAAGCTATTTTAAATAATTCACTAGGTTGAAAGCCAAAAGCACCTATACCAAACCACGATCTTGACCCATTTCTTACTTGACCAATCCCTGGAATTAAAACCAAAACTAAGAGTATTAAAGAAACAATAAGTATTAACTTTGTATATTTTCTAATTCTATATATAGAGATTCTACTAGCAATATAAAATATAAAAGCTCCAACCGTAGCAAATATTAATTGCCTTTTTAAATAATAAAATGAGTCATTAAACTTATAATTTGCCCAAATATTGCTTGCATCATAAACCATTATTAATCCAAATGTTAATATTGAAAAAGTTATAATCTTAATTATTAACGAATTATCTCTTGACACTTTATTCATGATTGTTCACCATTAATTCAAAATACCTTCCACGTTCTACATAGTTTTTAAATTCTAATGACGAACCTCCAGGAGAAAATAACAAAGCTTTTTTACCTTTAATATATTTTAAAAGTTCAAAAGATTTATCAATCGCTTCTTTAAGGCTTTTAAAACAATAATCTATTTGACATAGCTTTGAAAAATTTCCACAATCTTTTCCATATGCAATAAAAATTGCTTTTATATTTTTTACTATTTTAAAATTGCTTTTTATTTTTCCTCCTAAAATAGCAATTTCAAAATAATCAGAAAAACGTTTTAAGCAAGCGTTAGTAGATTCCCCTGTTGTCGATTTAGAATCATTTATAATAATTAAATCTTCACTTTTAAAAATGATCTCTTGACGATATTTTGGAAATACAAAATTATAAAGTTGTTCTTTATTCATATTAAAAGAAAACAAATTTAAACACTTTTGAGTCAACGCAAAATTTATAGCATTATGCAATCCATATTTTTCTATTAATTCTTTATCCGCCTCTTTTATTATATTTGCATTTTCAATTTTTAATTGCCTATTTACATCTGGAGTAACTAACACATTGTTAGCAAAATAACTCAATCTTTTTTTAGCCAATTTATATTCATCATAAGACAAATACTTATCAGAATGATTTTCTGTCAAAGAAGTATAAATTAAACAATCAAATTTTCTTTTTATATTTATAAGCTCTGCTTGAAATGATGATATTTCTATTACGACAAAATCAACTTGTTTTTTTGCATCAATTAAATTTATTAACGGATTTCCTACATTTCCACATAAAACAGTACTTCTATTGTTTTTTCTTAAAAAATAAGCTATTTCTGACACAGTTGTTGTTTTCCCATTTGAACCAGTGACAGCTATTATTTTTGTTTTTTGTGGCAATAAATTTATGGCATATGAAAGTTCATTTGTAAATGTTATTGAACAAATCTTTCCTAACCTATAAATTAACGAATCTGGTCTTACCCCTGGAGAACAAAATGCAAAATCAAAAACGATATTGCTATTCAACAATTTTTGATAATCATCATCAGTAATTACTACGACATTATCATTTTTAAAATGTCTTTTTAAAAACTTATTTGTCTTACCATATCCAAGTAACAAAATATTCATATTCTTAGTCCTATAATTGTTCCAAACACTGCAAATATCACACCTATTAAATAGTAAAACATCACAACTTTAGTTTCTACCCATCCTTTTAATTCGAAATGATGGTGCAACGGTGCCATTAAAAATACTCTCTTTTTAAAAGCTTTATAATAGCTAACCTGAACTATTACACTTGCACATTCAATAACATATATTCCACCTATTAAAGCTAATTCAGGAATTCTATATAAACATATGGCAATCGAGCCTAAAATAGCACCTAGCATCAATGAACCACAATCTCCCATAAAAATACTAGCAGGATAAAGATTAAGCAATACAAAGCCTAATAAACTTCCAATAACAGTGATCAAAAATGTCATTAAAATAAAATCACCTTTAAAGAAGCTAAAGAAAATAAATGGTGATAAAGCAATTGTTGTTATACCAGCACTTAATCCATCTAACCCATCAACTAAATTTGAAGCATTAGCACTTCCAACAATAATAAATATAAGAAATAAAGGAGTTAAAAAGTTTAAATTTATATAGCCAATATCAAATGGAAAATTTATAATCCAACTTGTCTTTTGATCATAACCTAAAACCAATAAACCACATAAGGCAAATGCTATTTCAAACCCTATTCTAACTAATGGTGGCAATCCACTTTCATTTTTATCCTTTAACTTTTTTAAATCATCAACTAATCCAACAAAAAAGTAAGAAGTAAATAAAATAGTAATAAATATACCTTTTTTACTTTGAAAGAAATTAAAATTAAAAATTGATGTAATTAAAATTATGCTTAAAAATATTGCTATTCCTCCTAAAGTAGGAGTATCTTTTTTCTTTTTGTGTGTCAATACAATCAACCTATGAATTTGTTGATGGATATCTCTTTTCTTTTCAATCTTTATTATTATTTTATTAATAAAATATGAAAGTAAAAGTGAAAAAGAAAATACAAATAGCAATAACAAATATTTAACTACTTCGGAAGCCATTTTTTTACTTCCTTTCTCTCGTCTATATATTCACTTATTCCATTTTCAATCATTGTTTTTTCAGGACCTTTACCAACAAGTAATAAAATGTGATTGCTACTTAAAATTGATGTAGCCCATTTAATTGCCAATTTTCGATCTTTTATTATTAAAAACTTGTCTTTATGCTTTTTGACTATATCATTTGCAATGCATGAAAAATCTTCATTTCTATTATTGTCAGAAGTAATTATCGGTAAATAACAATATTTTAATGCTATTTTTCCATAAATTGCTCTTTTAGACTTTTCTCTTTCTCCACCAGCTCCAAATACTACAATTATTTTTTTATCGTTACTAATCGTATAAACTTCTTTTACAATATTTTCAAAAGAACTTGCTGTGTGGGCATAATCAATAATGACTAATGGATCAGTATTAATAACCTCACCTCTTCCAAGTAAAGGTTTTATTTCTTTGATAGCTTTTATAATTTCAAATTCTTTTATATTTAAAGACTTTAAAGCCTCATAAGCTAAAACAATATTTAAAGCATTAAATTTAAAAATAAATTTAGTTTCAAAATATAGCCCATCATACAAAAAAGAAAGCGTACTTTGACAATTATTTATTTCTATTTTTGAGCTATCAATAATCGTTAAATTGTTTTCATCAAATTGATTAGCAATCTTTTTCAACTGTTTAATATTATCAAATAGAACTAATTTCTTTGCTTGTTTAATTATAAAATTAATTTTTGTATCGTGATAAATCTTTTTTGTTTTATGATAGTCTAAATGATCTTCCTTTAAGTTTGTTAAAGAAACTAAATCAAAATTAATTCCTTTTAATTTATCTTCGCTAATTCCTATTGACGAACATTCCATGACTACATATTTATAACCGTTATTTACTGCATAATTAAATATTTCAGCTAATTCGTTTCCATAAGGTGTCGTGTTTTTAACACATATAGAATTTTCTATACCTTCAGTACATGTTATTAAAAGTGAGTTTTTGCTTTTTAAACTATTTAATACTTGACTAATAATATATGCAGTTGTCGATTTTCCTTCAGTACCAGTAATTCCTATTAAACTAAGTTTTTTATTTGGATAACCATAAAACCACATAGAAAAAGAAGTTAATCTTTCTTTAATATTTGAAATGTTGTAAGCACCATTAGCTTTTGTCTCTGAAAAAACCAATGAAGCACCGTTTTTTAAAGCTTCAGGAATAAATTTAGACCCGTCATTTTTAGTTCCTTTTAAAGCGATAAAAAGACTTCCTTTTGAACATTTTTTTGAATCTAAACATATATTTATTATTTCATTTTCATCATTGCTATCGATATCAAAAAAGTTTAATATATCTTTTATTTTCATGTAATTATTCTCCTAGCATAATCCAAATTGTTTTACCTTCCTCAATTCTTTCACCAACTTTTGGAAGTTGATCGATAACTTTGTTACCCTCACCAGTAAAAGTAAATTTAAAATACTGCGATTTAACTTTTGATTTTTCTAAGCCAATGTAATTTGGAACTTTTTGAGTTTTTATATCCATCCAAGTATATTCTCTTTCAATTCCATCATAGTTTTTTTCTACACCCATATATGGTAAAACTTCTGAAAGTATTGATTTAATAATCGGCCCTACTGTCGTACCACCATATTGAATGCAGTTATGTGGTTTTCTCATAGCAAAATAAACAGTAATCTCAGGCTCGTTCATTGGAGCACTAGCAATAAACGATAAGACATAGTTTCCTTCAACATAATTTCCATCACTTGCTATTTGAGCTGTACCAGTTTTGCCACCGACTCTATAGCCATCTAAAAACGCTTTTCTACCACTTCCCTTGGCTACAACTGATTCTAGTGCTGTTCTCATTAAGCTACTAGTCTCTTGAGTTATTGGGTTATTAACCACTGTTTTAGGATATTCATATATAACTTCGTTAGTCGATGGATTTGATACACTTTTTAAAACGTGTGGTTTTAATAAATATCCACCATTTATAGTCGAATTAAAAGCCGATACAAGTTGAATTGGTGTAACTGATATTCCTTGACCAAACGCTGTAGTTGCAACTTCTAAAGGTCCAAACGATTCGTATTTAAATGTAATACCTTTGCTTTCTCCTGCAATATCGACGCCTGTTTTCTTTCCAAAACCAAACTCGGAAACATAATCATACATTCTATCTTTTCCTAAGCGTCTAGAAATTTCAACAAATCCTGGATTAGAAGAATTTTGCAATACTTCAATAAAAGTTTGCAATCCGTGGCCACCTTTTTTCCAACTTTTGATTGTTGCTCCTCCAACAACTTCATACCCTTTATCGTAATATGTATCCTTATACATATCGATTACACCTTCATTTAATGCCGCAGCAAATGTCATAGCTTTAAATGTTGAACCTGGTTCATAACTTGAAAAAACTGGAAGCAATCTATTATATATTTCTGGTGAATAATCTTGATATGAATTGCTGTTGTATGTCGGTCTATTGCCTATTCCTAAAATTTCACCTGTCTTAGGAGAAATAGCTAATGCGATTATTTCCTCAGGTTCATACATAGCCATAGCTAAATCCATTTCATTTTCTAACACATTTTGAATATTGATATCGATTGTCAAATCTAAATTAAATCCCATTTGAGGAGCAATAACTCGTGATTTAAATCCACTCATTGCTCCACCTTTGGCATCAGTTACATAATTTAAACTTCCTTCAACACCTTTTAAATATTCATCATAATAGCTTTCTACTCCAGATAAACCAATATTATCTATCCCAACAAATCCTAACAAACTTGATAGACGTTCTTCATACGGATAATATCTTTTGACATCTTTAATTAAATAAACTCCTTCCATACCTTCTTGTTTAATATCAATAGCTTTATCATAATCAAGTTTCTTTCCTTCTGGATGCAATGTAATAATTGATGCTTTTTTAGAAATTTTTTCATATATTTTTGAGTAACTAACATCTAAATAGTCACTTAGTTTTTTTGCAGTTTCCTCTTTGTCTTTAATTTGATATGGAATTACTGCAACTGAAAGAGCTGGCTTATTTTCAACTAAAGAATTTTTATTTCTGTCTCTAATAAGTCCACGCGATGGTACAAGTGGAAATGAACGCTCCCACAAATCTAGAGCTTTTTTTGATACTATTTTATTTGTAATTATTGAAGTATAAAATACTTTGCCAGCCACAAGAGCTAAAACAATTGATGAAAGAATAATTAAAATATTTGTCTTTTTTATAACTTTAAGTTTCATATTCAACATAAAGTTATGACTATATATCAAAAAAAAGACCAGCTAAACTAGCCAGTCTTTAATTTACTTAACAGATTTAATGTTTACATCTTTTACATAAACATTTGTAACTTTAGCATCTTTATCAATGCCGATACGAATCTTTTTAATTTTGCTATTTGTATTGTTAAGTGTAACTTTAATCAATTGAGCTTTATCTTTTCCACTCGGAATATCAGCATCTTTTACAGTCACACTCTCAATTTCATTACCACTTTCATCTAAACCATTTACACCTAATTCAAGCTTACCATCAGCTGTAGCCCCACATTCCTTATAAATTGTGAAGCTTACTTGAATTTTACCAGTAGCATTGAAAACCGGAGTTTCAATATAATCTTCTACTTTTTTTAAACAAATTGCATCGTCTTTGGCTTTAGTGTGGTTAATGTTCCATCCAGCAACCTCAGTTACTTCACCATTATCGTTTACTTCGAAGGCAACAGACATATCAACGCTTGAATAAGAAGATGATGGTGTAATTACACTTGAAATACTCGAACTTATTGAGCTTGGTTTACTAGATGAAGGTAATGTTGAGCTCGGATTCGTTTTGTTGTTACAACCTACTAATGTTCCGAGTACAATAAGTGGGAGTAACATTTTAAATTCTTTTCTCATAGAGACCTCCATTACCCATATTGTGTTCATATAAAAAATTTTTATACAAAAAATATCCATCTCTATATAGAAATGGATATCAATAACTCATTTAATTTCTTTAACAGCAATATAAGGAAGATTTCGTGACATTTGTCCATCATCGAGACCAAATCCATAAATAAATAAATCAGGAATTTCAAAGCAGACATAATCAGGTGTAAGATCAACTTTACGACGTGATTGTTTGTTGAACATACAACATACTTTGATTGAATGTGGTTCTCTCTTTTTAAGTTTTTGAATAAGAGTGTACATTGTTAATCCTGAATCAACAATATCATCAATTAAAATTACATCAGCATCTTTTATATCATATTCTAAATCTTTAGTGATATTTACTTTACCTGATGAAACAGTGCCATTTCCATAACTAGAAGCAGACATAAAATCAAATCTAACTGGAATATTTAAATGTCTTACTAAATCAGCATAAAATAAAACTGCACCTTTTAAAAGACAAACAGCAACAATTGGATGTGTTGAATCTTTGTAATCTAAGTTAATCTTAACAGCAACTTTTTTTATAGCTTCAGCAATTTGTTCACTACTATAAACAACTTTAACTTGTTCCATATCTTTCTCCTTAATTGTGTTCAAAAATAATAACATATGTTATTAATTTAGTCGAGAGAAATTTTATTTTTATCTATGAAATCACTAACTTTTAGTTCAATTGAAGTAATTCCTTTGAATACTGAAGTACCTAATTTACCTATAAATATATATGATTCACTTTTAAACTCGTCTTTAGTATGGTTAAAGTATGTGACTTTTAATCCATCAAAATTACTTAACATATGTTCTCCTGAACGTGAAAAGGCTAGTTTATCATCTTCTATTTCTACGCCAATTAACGGGCTTGGAAAACTATTGCCATAAGGTCCAAACTTCTTTATTTCATCGTAGTCTTGTTGAGCTTCTTTAGCTGATAACAAAATATACTTTTCATCAGTTTCATCTTCATCGACTTTTACTAACATTTCATCCAAAGTTTTTTTGAGAAGATCAATGTCTTTTTTATCAATGGTAAATCCTGCTGCTTCATCGTGGCCACCATAACGCACCAAGAACTTACATTCTTTACTTAATACATCTGACGTCTTATAGCCTTGTGGTGTTCTAATTGAACCAACTAGCAAAGTATTATCACTTGGATCTTCAGTAAATAAAACTGCTGGTTTATTATAAGAACTCATTGTTTTATTAGCTAATAATCCAACTACTCCTAAAGGTAATGAAACGTAATCAAAAGCAATATTACCAGTAAATTTAATACTAGCAATATCAAATTTTTTAATAATCTCTTTTCTTTCTAAATTAAAACTTAATATTTTTAAAGCAGTATTTTGAATATAAGCCTTATCGCTTGATAAGAAATATTTAACAATATTATTTATCCAAATAGTTTTGTCAACTCTTCCCACAGAATTTAAAGCTGGAATGACTTGATAGTTATAATCTTCCTCCGTAATTTCAGTAGGTACGACATTAAGCAAAGATGTAAATTGTAAATATTTATATTTATTTACATAATATAAAGATAATCTTGCCAAAGTTAAATTAGCATGAATAACAGGCATTGAATCGCTAAAGACTGCTAAACCTGCTAAAGTTATAAAATATTCGTTATATTCGCCTAAAATTCCATAAGACACCATTAAAGCTAAAAAAGCAGCTGAAATGTTGTAATTAGAAATATTACATATATATTGGTGAAATATAAAATCAGCGTTTGGTAGAACATCTTTTGTAACTTCATGGTGATCAATAACAATAACTTCTAATCCCTTTGATTTAGCATAATCTATTGTTTCTACCTCAGAAATGCCATTATCAACAGTTATTATAACTTCATAACCTTTAGCAATAAATTGATCTACTCTAGTCTTATTAATCCCATAACCATCTATATATCTTGATGGAATATAGTAACCTGGAGTTACCCCCATTATTTGTAGCGTTCCAACTAAAATAGATGTAGAGGTCAATCCATCAACGTCATAATCGCCATAAACAACGATTTTTTTATTTTCTTTGATGTATTCTTTTAATTTATCAATCAACAAGTGAAAATCTGAATAAAGAATAAAAGGATTGGGTAAATCCGATACACTCGGAACCGCAATCCTTTCTTCAAACTCAGAATCACTTAAAGAATAATAATCTTTTAGTTTTCTAAGTATTTCTTTCATATTTATCTATATTCATTAATTCCAGGAACGACAGTTTCACGGGCTTCGTTTTTGTTAACTACAACCTTTTTCTTGCCATTAATATGGAATACTTTCTTTAATTTTTCACCGACTTTAGCAAAGAAGTTACTAACTTTTGGTGAAACCTTTAACTTGATGCGTGTTCTAACAACAATGTAAAGTGGAGCAACTAAGAAATAAATCAAAGCGAATCCAACAGCACTTGTTATTAAGAAGATAATGAATGTTGATAACATTTCTTCACCAATGATTGCAGCACCAACAATTGAAAGAATTGTCACTGCTATGCCACAACCTAAGACTGTAAGAAGTGTTAATCTTCTTGATTGATCAAGAATTTCAGCTCTTTGTTCGCTTGTTGGCTTTTTGACTTTGCTGTCTTTAATAACATCTTTATTTCTTGCAAATAACGAGATAGAAGCAAATGAAATAACAAACATTGCACCAAGATAACCAAATCCTGTATAAACGTTGAATGGTAATCTAAATAAGACAGGAATAGCAACGCCTAATAAACCAGAGACGACCATGTCAGATAATGCTGCTAGTGCAACAAAGATACCATATCTTAACAATAAGTAAACTGTAGCAAATACTGCTGTTAATCCTAAAACTAAATAAATTGAATTAACTGTATGATCAATACCAGAAGGTTTGACTTTATTAAATGAAACTGTAGCATTGTCATCTTTTTCAACAAACATATCTGTTAATTCGCTAACAACTACTGGATCATTTACAAGCTTTTCAGTAGCGATTGAAATATAAGTTGTGTAATAAGTTTCATCATATTCATCTGTTCCTTCAATACGATTGAAAGTAACATCTGTATATTCAATATCCCAGCCTTTTTGATCAAAATCTTCTATAAATGATTTTTTATCAAGATAAGTTTCATCAGTTGTTTTAATATCAATTCTTCCACTACCTGTATATGAACCAGTAAGTGAATACATATTGCCTGTAACACCAAAGCCAATTAAGCTTGCAACAGAAGCAACAACAATAGCTGCAGCAACTATTCCACCTTTGACAAGTGTTTTCTTTGACTTGCCTTCAGCATATAAGTTCTTAACATTTTCAGGTTCTTTTTTGACCTTTAATCCAAATCCACCATTGTTTTTGGCAAATGTACTTGATGTTGTTAACCAGTACATCATCCACTTATTAAGGTAGTTTGTAATTAAGAACATTGCTAAAGCACCGATAGTAACAACACCACCGAAAGTCTTAATGACGCCCTTACCGATTAAGAAACCGAATAAAGCGACAAAGAAGACAATAGCACATGAGTCTAAAGTTGCAGCAAATGACTTTCTATAACCTTCTTGGTTAGCTTTAGAAATTACTCTACCCTTTGAAAGTTCATCTTTAACTCTTTCAAAGTAGTTTATTGAAATATAAATTCCTAATGCAACTGTAACTACCATACCGATTAAGGCAGCTGGTGAGAATTCAAATCCTAAGAAGCTAAATACCAAAATGTCAATTAGGATACCGCCACCAATACTAACTGAAGCAATTAAACCTGAGAATCCATAGTAAATACATAACAAAATTGCAATTAAGGATAGCGCAATACCTGAAGCCAAAAGTGTGTAATTCATCGCTCTTGCACCAAATGATGCATCGACATTATTTTCGTAAAGATAAGAAATGTTTACACCATAGTCTTCAGCGTTACGAGCATTGACCCATGCTCTTGCTGTAGATGTTGTAAAAGCAACACCACTTGCATTACTTCCCAGAATTAAAGCATTTAAGTTTTCATTGTAGTTTTTAGAAATATCAATAGCACCAATTACCTTCTTTGCCATTTCTTCATCTGGATCATCACCAAATGCACCTTGGTAAGTATCGCTGTCTAATTTGTTTTCCCAAACGTAAATCATTGATTGTTGATTAGAATCGCTTGCTTCAGAAGCGTGAGTTTTAATTTCGTTATAAACATCAGTATTTTTAATGTTTAAACCTGGATAGCCATTCATGCCTGAATAATAGACAGAAGCAACATTGTTTTTAAAGAATCTTGAGCCACTAATACACCAGTCATCATATGTACAAACTGTTAATGAACCATTTGCTTCGATTAATGTACGAGCATTGTTGTAATCGTTTGTTGTTTGAGCAGCAAATGTAATTCTAATTTGATCATTGCCAACAAGTTCAATATCAGCATTTCTGATACCTGCTTTGTCCAATCTATTAAGAATGTTGTCACCAATTTTTTCAGCGTTAACTTGTTGACCACCTTCTCTTTGTGTTAGAGAATAAACAAGTTCACGACCACCGCCATATTCAAGC
>ERZ780185.534-NODE-534-length-22393-cov-2.273973_pt1 | contig 22393 bp, 25 predicted proteins | sample MGYA00511365_ERZ780185 | MGnify/ENA primary metagenome ERZ780185 (study PRJEB29588, sample SAMEA2151606) | human gut metagenome | biome: human gut; feature: human-associated habitat; material: faeces | place: Denmark | collected 2008/2010 ...
TGTTCACATTATGTGAAGCTTATATATTATAACATAAAAAAACATGAAAAGCTACATAAATAGCTAAAATAGTTCGTTTTTCAATAAAGTATTTTTATTTTTGTTTTCTATTTACTTTCAAACAAAAATAGTGTATCATATAAAAGAGAAGAAGGTGAAATATGGAACAACAGTACATATTAAGAGATGCCAAATCTTTTGAACCAGTACACATATTTGAATGTGGTCAATGCTTTAGATGGAATAAAGAGGAAGATGGAAGCTATACTGGAGTAATAAAAAACAGTGTTATAAATGTTAAGAAACTTGGCAAAAATGTGGAATTCACGGGAGTTTGTGATAGAAATATAAAAGAAATATGTGAAGAATATTTTAATTTACAAACTAATTATGAAGCAATAAAAGAAAAGCTTTCAAACATAGATATATACTTAAAAAATAGCATAGAATATGGTAATGGCATTAGAATACTAAAACAAGATTTATGGGAAACTCTTTTATCATTTATTATATCTGCAAACAATAACATTCCAAGAATAAAGACAATAATAGAAAGAATTGCAAAAAAATATGGTAATAGAATAGAATACAGAAATAAAATATATTACACATTTCCAACACCAGAAATGCTACAAAACGCTAGCATAGATAATTTTAGAGGCTTGGGACTAGGCTTTAGGGATGTAAGAATTTATGAAACCGTACAAAGAACTTTAAAAGGAGAAATTGATTTAGAAAAATTAAAACAAGAAGAAAATACAGAAGTTTTAAGAAAAAAACTACTTGAAATTCCTGGCGTAGGACCTAAAGTTGCAGACTGTGTAATGCTATTTGCACTAAATAGATTTGACGTTTTCCCAGTAGATGTATGGGTAAAACGAGTTATTTCAGAATTGTACTTCAATAAAAAGGAACAAACACCAAACGTAATTCATGAATTTGCTGAAAAACAATATGGCAATTTGGCAGGTTTAGCACAGCAATATCTTTTCTATTGGAGAAGAGAAAACTCTATATAAAAATTGGAAGGAGATTTATATGATACAAAATATAGAAACATACATACTTTTATTTACAATATATGCAATAATTGGGTGGTTAATGGAAGTTAGCTTAAGTTTTATACAACACCATAAATTTGTAAACCGAGGATTCTTAATTGGTCCATATTGCCCAATATATGGATTTGGAGGAGTTACTATAACGATACTTCTTAGCAATTTTATGAAAACGATAGATAATGTAAGTTTGGTGGACAGTATATGGATTTCTACAATAGTAATAATGTTCATATGTGGAACATTAGAATATATAACCAGTTGGTTAATGGAAAAACTATTTCATGCAAGATGGTGGGATTACCATAGATTTAAGTTTAATATTAATGGAAGAGTGTGCTTAGAGACATTATTACCTTTTACAATTATAGGCCAAATAATATTAAGATTTGGAAGTCCAACATTTTTAGGGATTATTGGCAATATACAACAACCATGGTTACATATAATTACAGTAGCAATTCTTGTAACATTTGCAGTAGATTTATCTGTTTCATATAACATAATACATTCATTTAAGAAGATTTCTAATGAGGCGAAAGATAACACAGAGGAAATAACCAAAAAGGTTAAAGAGATTATTAGTAAGTCTTGGAGAGGAAGAAGACTTATATCTGCTTTCCCAAATGTGGATATAGATGTAATTAGAGAAAAGATTAGAAAAAAAATAGAAGAAAGCAGAGAAAAAATTGAAGCTAAAAAAAGAAAATTAGAGCAAAAACTTGAGAAGAGAAAAACAAAATAATATAAAGAAAAAGGGGATTTTAAAATGGATTTTTTAATGGTAGCAGGAATTATTTTAGGAATTATAATACTTGTAATTTTAGGAAAATACAATGGATTGGTAAGAGCTAAAAAACATGTTGAACAAGAAAGGTCTAGTATAGATGTTTATCTAACTCAAAGATTTGACTTGATACCAAACCTGGTAGAATGCGTAAAGGCATACACAAAGCATGAAAGTGAAATATTTGAAAAAATTGCAAAAATGAGAACAGAATATATGAATACAAAAGACTTACAAAAGGGAGAAATTCTAAACAATGAATGTAATAGATTGGTTGCAACACTTGAAAACTATCCAGAACTTAAAGCAAGTGAACAATTTTTATCTTTGCAGCAAAAACTAAGCAAAATAGAAAGTCAACTTCAAGCGGCAAGAAGATTATACAACGGAGCAGTAACAACATATAATACAAAAATATCAGTGGTTCCAGACAATATAATTGCAGGAATGTTTGGATTCAAAGATGAAAAATTATTTGAAATTGAAAGCACAGAAGCTAGAGAGAACATTAAATTAGACTTATAAGAAATCTTCTATAAAGGGGTGAAGTAATTGAAATCATTTAACGAAGTATATGAGCAAGTACATAAAGAAAGTTTTGAAGAGCTAGAAATATTGAGAAAAAAGTCAAAAAAAAGAATTTTTATAACTTTGCTGGTTGTAGGAGTTTTTATAGCGTTTATAGTATTTTTTCTAAATAAGGCTGATATAGGAGAAATTATGTATGGAGGTCAAGCAATTTTTGTGACTACTTTTTGTGCAGCTATTTTTATTATTATAATTACCATTATATGTGCTGCTTCTAAAACAAAATACACACCAACATTTAAAGAAAAAGTAATAGGTCCATTTATTAAAAATATTGATGAAAATTTACAATATAGACCTAATGAGGGAATTTCATCTGTAATATATAGAATGGGAGAATTCGAGGGATATGATAATTATTATACAGAAGATTTAATAACAGGAAAGTTAGATGAAAAGTATAATTTTCAAATGGCAGAGGTAAGAACAGAGGAAGAATCTACAGATTCAGATGGAGATACACATACATATACAGTATTCCATGGACTATTTGGAAATGTTGAATGCGCAAAAAATATAGAAACCACTTTCAAGGTACGTTCAGATAAAGGCATTTTTGGAAAAATGTTCAAAGGAAAGACAAAAGTAGAAATGGATTCTCAAGAATTCGAAAAATATTTTGATGTATATGGAGATAACAAAATAATAGTAATGCAAATATTAACATCTGAAGTAATGTCAACAATGATAGATTTTATACAGCAAAGTAAAATTAAATATGAATTAACAATAAATAAAGACCAAATATACATAAGATTTCATACAGGAGGAGTATTTGAACCAAGCTTATTTAAGAATTCATTAGATTACAGCATGCTAAAAAAATATTATGATATATTAGACTTTGTATTTAAAGTAACAAGAGAAATAAATAGTGTAATAGAAAAAACAGATATTTAAATTTTTAAAATATGTAATATTTTTAAGATTTTTCATAAAAACTATTGACAATTGAGTAACCATTCAACTATAATATAGTAGAAAACAGTTGAATGATTACTCAATTGTTGCGTAAAGGAGAATATTTATGGTATGTAAAATTGATATGTGCGATTGTAATGTAATACACGACGAAATTGTAGAAGCAGTAAAAGGACAGATGCCAAAAGAAAAACAAATTGAAGTAATTTCGAATTTCTATAAAATATTTAGTGATTCTACAAAATTAAAAATACTATGGGCATTAAATGTTTCAGAAATGTGTGTATGTGATTTAGCAGTACTCATAAATGTGACAAAATCAGCAATATCACATCAACTAAGAAGCTTAAAAGAAGCAAACTTAGTTAAGTATAGAAAAGAAGGAAAAAACGTATATTATTCATTATCAGATAATTGCGTTAAGGAAATAAATGAAAAAGGTATCATTCACACAATAAATAAAATATAGTATTGGGGGAAAATAGTAATGAAAAAAGGTATAATCAAAATTACAATATGTTCAATATTTTTTATATTAGCAAACATAGTTAAACTTGAATGGTTGCAAATACTATTCTTCTTTGCAAGTTACTTATCAATTGGTTATGAGGTAATCTTTGAAGCATTTGAAGGAATTAAAGAAAAGAAATTCTTAGGAGAAGATTTTTTAATGAGTATTGCAAGCTTAGGAGCATTTGCAACAGGAGAATATCCAGAAGCAATAGCAGTAATGCTATTTTTCCAAGTAGGAGAAATGTTTGAAGAATATGCAGAAAATAAATCTAAAAAATCTATAGAAAGTCTAATGGAATTAAAACCAGATAAAGCATATGTAAAAAGTGGAACAGAAGTTATAGAAAAAACTCCAGAAAAAGTAAAAATTGGGGATATAATTGTAGTAAAACCAGGAGAAAGGGTACCACTAGATGGTATAGTAACAAAAGGAGAGGCTTTAATAGATACATCAGCTTTAACAGGAGAATCAGTTCCTAGAAAAGTAGCAGAAAATTCTGAAATATTAAGTGGAGTAATAAACACAAATGGAGTACTAGAAATAAAAGTTACAAAAGAATTCCAAGAATCTACGCTAAGCAAAATTTTAGACTTAGTAGAAAATGCAGGAGAGAAAAAGGCAACAACAGAAAAATTCATTACAAAATTTGCAAAAGTATATACACCAATTGTAATTATTTTAGCATTATTAATATTTGTAATACCAACAGCAATATTACACAAAGACCTTGCAACTTGGGGATATAGAGCATTATCTTTCTTAGTTGTATCTTGCCCTTGTGCACTTGTAGTTTCTGTACCACTTAGCTTCTTTGGTGGAATAGGTGGAGCATCAAGAAAAGGTATTTTAATAAAGGGAAGCAATTATCTTGAAATATTATCAAATGTTCAAACAATAGTATTTGATAAAACAGGAACACTAACAAAAGGAAATTTCAGAGTAAAAAGCATAGAAGCAGTAGGAGATAAAGATGAACTACTAAAAATAGCAGCACATGTTGAAAGCTTTTCAAATCACCCAATAGCAAAATCTATACAAGAAAGTTATGTGGAAGAAATAAACAAAGAAATAATTACTGAACATAAAGAGATATCAGGACATGGAGTAACGGCAAAAATTAATGGAAAAACAGTTTATTTAGGAAACAGTAAATTAATGGCAAAACTTGGCATTAATGTGAAAGAAGAAACAAGTTCAGCAACTGTTGTGTATATAGCAATAGATAACCAATATGCAGGAAAAATAGAAATAGCAGATGAACTAAAAGAAGACTCAAAATTAGCAATAGAGAATTTGAAAAAGCAAGGTGTAAAACAAACTGTAATGCTTACAGGAGATAGAAAAGACGTTGGAGAAGATGTAGCAAAACAGTTGGGAATGGATAAAGTATTTACAGAATTATTACCTACAGACAAGGTAGATAAATTACAAGAAATTTTAGATAATAAAAACGGAAAAGTTGCATTTGTTGGGGATGGTTTAAATGATGCACCAGCACTTGCAATGGCAGATGTAGGCATTGCAATGGGAGCATATGGAACAGATGCAGCAATAGAAGCGGCAGATGTGGTTATTATGACAGATGAACCTTCAAAGATTTGTGATGCAATAAAAACTGCAAGAAAAACAATTAAAATATCAAAAGAAAATATTGATTTTGCAATAACTGTAAAATTAATAACATTGCTACTTGTATTCTTAGGAATAGCAACAATGTGGCAAGCAGTATTTGCAGATGTTGGAGTAACTGTTATTGCAACATTAAATGCATTAAGAACATTAAAAAAATAAGAAATTTTAATTTCTAAAATAATATATTATAAAAATTCTACTAGTATAAAATTATGAAGGCGAAGCGGTTCGAGTGGATGGAGCTAGAAGTCCTAAATGAATTTTATGGAAATAGTTCGCCGTGAGAAAAGGTGCCATAAAAGGCATATAAGACTTCTGCGAACAGGAATTGAGACAAGCAAGCCAAATAAGTTTATACTAGTAGGATTTGAAATATTCAATTTGTTTTGAAAACTTAATATTTACAAAAACATTAAAAGCATTAAAATGCATTTAATGTTTTTGTTAAATCTCAATTACTTTATCTTTTAAATAATTCAAAATTCCACTTTCGGTTTTAAATGCGGGGTGTTGTCGTGCTATTATGCGGCCTTACGGCAGTGTTCGGATGCAGTCCTTCAGGATCTGCATGAATGCTTCGCGGTCAAGCTTCAGCAGAACAAGTGCATTTTTCTTTCCAAATTTCTTGTTAATCTCATTTTTTCCGTACTTGCCATCGCCAATAATTGGAAAGCCAGCATGTGCAAGATGTGCTCTTATTTGATGAGTTCTGCCAGAGTATTCTAATAGTACTTCTAAAGTTGAAGTATTATTTTTCCTACAGGTTTCTAAAACCTTATATGATGTAACGATTTTTTTATAGCCTGTTTTAGGCACGTCTGAAATATATACCATAGATTTTTTACTATCTTTAAATAAGTAAGCAACCAATGTATCTGCTTGTTTTTTTGGAATTCCATAAACAATGCATTTATAGTATTTTTTTATTTCCTTTTGTTTGAATTTTTCAAGTAAAATGTTTAATGATTTTTCAGTTTTTGCAAAAAGCACTAGTCCAGTAGTGTTTCTATCTAGCCTGTGGCAAGGTTTAATAAACTCATATTCTTCTTGTAATATTGTTGTTAAACTCTTAGAAGCATCATCTGATACAACTTCAATGCCATTAGTTTTATTAATAACTAAAATATTCTCATCTTCAAATACTTTTTCTATTGAAGGTTTAGAAAAGAGATATTCATCTGCTATAAAAACAGCAATTTCATCATTTTCATAAATGCTTACATTTTCTTTTATGCGTACACCATTAATTTTTATATCCTTTTGCCTAAGAGCTTTATTAAGCATATTAATGGAAAGCTCTGGGAATGAAGCTAAAATAAATGTATTTAATTTCTTATTATTATATTTTTGTGGAACAATTAATTTTCTCATAAAAATCTCCTATGTAAATATTATAAGACATTTTTCAAAATAATGGAATAGGTAGAAGAAATTTACCTTGATATTTTGCATATTATATGATATTATATTGAAAATTAATGGAGGGTTTAAAATGGGAAGAACAAAACTTGCAGATAGAGTTTTACCTACATACACAAAGGGTGAAGAAATTTTTAATATGGTATCACATATTGTTGGGGCACCACTTGGAATAGTGGCACTTGTTTTAGGAGTAATTTTCTCAGCAAAACATGGAAATGGATATGGTATAGCCTCAAGTATTGTTTATGGCTTAACTTTAACAACATTATATACAATGTCTAGCATATACCATGGTTTGAAGCCAAATCTTAAAGCAAAAAAAGTTTTTCAAATAATAGATCATTGTTCAATTTTCCTACTTATAGCAGGAACATATACACCATTTGCTTTATGCACACTAAGAGAATATAATGTAGCAACAGGTTGGACAATTTTCGGTATTGTATGGGGACTTGCAATATTACGGTATAGTATTAAATTCAATAGATTTGAAAGAATTTAAAGTATTTTCTATGATATGCTACTTAGTAATGGGTTGGTGTATTATATTTAGAATTAATGTAATAATAAACAGCCTTGGAAAAGTAGGCTTCTCATTACTACTAGCAGGTGGAATAGTTTATACTGTTGGAGCAATTTTTTATGGACTTGGTAAAAAGCGTAAATGGATGCATTCAATTTTTCACTTGGGTTGCGTAATTCGGAAGTTTGTTACAATTAATTTGTGTATTAATATATGTAGTATAAAAAAAGTCGCTAAACAGCGACTTTTTACTATTTATATAATGGATATTTTTCACATAAAGCAGTTACTCTAGATTTTACTTCATCTAAATTTTCTTCTTTTACTACCCTATCTATTAAATTTGCAATTTCTATCATATCTTCTTCTTTAAAACCACGAGTTGTTACAGCAGGTGTACCAATTCTAATACCACTTGTAATGCTTGGTTTTTCGGTATCAAATGGAACAGCATTTTTATTTACTGTAATACCAATATCATCAAGTTTTGTTTCTAATGCTTTACCTGTAATGTGTTTGTTACGTAAATCAATTAATATTAAATGGTTATCTGTACCACCAGAAACTAAGTTAAAATCTAATTCTAATAATTTACTTGCTAAAGCTTGAGCATTTTTTATAATTTGTTCTTGGTATGTTTTAAATTCTGGTTCTAGTGCTTCTTTAAAACAAACAGCTTTTCCAGCAATTACATGCATTAACGGTCCACCTTGGTTACCTGGGAAGATTGCCTTATCTATGGCTTGACCATATTTTTCTTTGCAAAGTATTAAGCCACCTCTAGGACCTCTTAAAGTTTTATGTGTAGTAGAAGTAACTACATCTGCATATTCTACTGGGTTTGGATGAAGACCAACTGCAACTAAACCAGCAATATGAGCCATATCAACCATAAAATATGCTCCGAATTTTATCTGCAATTTCCCTAAAACGTTTAAAATCTATAATTCTTGCATAGGCACTAGCTCCTGCTAAAATTAGCTTTGGTTTATGCTCTAAAGCTAAACGTTCAACTTCAGCATAATCAATTCTTCCGAGTTTCTTCATTTAAACCATAAGGAATAAAATTATATAGTTTTCCAGAAGCGTTTACTTTGCTTCCATGTGTTAAATGACCACCGTGTGATAAATTCATTCCTAAAACAGTATCTCCAGGTTGTAATAAAGCTGAATAAACAGCCATGTTAGCTTGTGCACCAGAGTGTGGTTGAACATTGGCATATTCTGCATTAAATAGCTTTTTAACTCTATCTCTGGCTAAATTTTCTACAACATCAACGTATTCACAACCACCATAATATCTATTACCAGGATACCCCTCGGCATATTTATTTGTTAAATAACTTCCCATAGCTTCCATAACAGCAGGGCTTACAAAGTTTTCAGAAGCAATAAGCTCTATTTTATTTCTTTGTCTATTAAGCTCTTTCATTACTGCATCATAAACTTCAATATCTTCATTCTTTAAATTTTCAAAACTAGGCATAAAAATCAACCAACCTTTCTTCTTGTGACATTATATAACAAAAAAACAGAAAAAGTAAATAGGGCAAAATGTAAAATTTGATAATTTTATAGTAGTTTTCAATATATCATTGTCGAAAAATGTAAAAATTTGGCGAACGATTTTTGTTGCAATTTAATGGTTTATGTGGTATATTAGTTACATTGTAATTATAATCTTTGACCAAATTTCTAGAAGGTCAAACCAAAGTTCAAAATATGATTTTATCTAAAAATTTTTTATCGAAAAAATAATCTCAAAATATTGAAGAACTAAAAAATATATGTTACAATAGAAAGGAAATGAAATATGCCAAAAAAACAAAATGAAACAGAAGGGAAAATGCAACTAACAGTAGACTATGCATTTAAAAGGGTATTTGGAAAGAATGGTAATGAATCAATATTGAAAGATTTATTAGAATCTATTTTGAATATTGAAATAAAAAGTATAACCATACAAAACCCAGAGATACCAAAGAATATGAAGGACGGAAAAATAGGAATACTAGATGTAAGAGCAGAACTAAATGGAGATGAAATAACAGAAGTAGAAATGCAAGTACAAGACCAACATAATATAGATAAAAGAAGTCCTACATATTTAACCAAAATATATTCAGACCAATTAAAAGAAGGGGAACAATATATAGAGGTAAAGAAAGTTGTAGTAATAAATATACTAAATTTTGATTACTATAAAAGGAATAGTTATCATTCAGTAGCAAGAATGATGTTTGAGGAAAGCAAAGAAAATGAGAAGGTAGACCTAGGATATATAGTAGAAGATAAATATGCAACAAAAGACCTAGAGATGCATTTCATAGAGTTACCGAAGTTTAGAAAGAAAGATCCAGATATGAGCAACAAGCTAGAACAGTGGCTGTGTTTAATATGTGATGAGGAGGATAAGATAAAGATGGCTGAGAGTAAGAATGAAGAAATAGAAAAAGCAAAGAAAGAGCTAGAGAAACTAGCAATGAACCCAGAAGATAGGGAGTTATATGAATTACGCTTAAAAGCCATAAGAGATGAAATGAATATAAGATATTCTGGGTATATTGATGGAATGGCAGAAGGCGAAGCCAAAGGCAGAACAGAAGGCAAAAATGAGCGAAACATAGAAATAGCAAAAAATATGTTAAAAGAAAATGTCAATATTCAATTTATTAGCAAAATGACTGGTTTAAACTTAGAAGAAATAGAAAAACTAAAATAATGATAGGAATATATTAAATTATATTTATATTAAAAATTGCAAAATTATATTGCAATTTGTATTTTTTTGTTATAAAATACAAAAAGAAAAGTAAAAATAGTAAGTAACGAAGGAGGAAGAAACATGAACATAGTAGCTGTAAGCCTTGAGGTTGTACACACACACACACACATTATGTTCACTAGAAGATAAAACAAGCATATTTCCATATGCTTTATTAAAGATGCATGCAAGAGATGGATAAAAGTCCGTCTCTTTTATCGTATATAAAAACAAAAAGGAGTTGAAAAATCAATGAGAAAAAACAAAGGTATAACATTAATCGCTCTAATTATAACAATAATAATAATGTTAATATTAGTAGCAGTAAGTGTAAATATTTTAATTAAGAGTAACTTAATAGGAATAGCAGAAAAAGCAACAGATAAATATAAAACTGCATCAGAGGAGGAAGCAAAGGGTGGAAGTATAACAATAAATGGAAAAAAATATGAATCAATAGATGAATATATAAATGATATAAATGGAGCAGCACCAAAGCTAAAATATGTGCAAGAAGGAAGTCAAATTTATGTGTATTTAAAAGGTTCTTATTATGACTGTATTGCTTCAAAAAATTTAGATGAGAAAGAGCAACTAGAGGCAAAAGCATGTGGAAAAACAAGTATAGAAGAAGTAATTAAGGATAATTTTAATAACAGTAGAGAAGAATTTGAACAGGCTATACAAGAAGAGACTGGTTTCTCTTCTTATGAAATGGCCCTTAATGTTTCGCTAGTAGTGGAAGAAGTCATAAGTTGGGATGAATATGGAATATATTTTATAGAAAATGTTTTAAAACTAAAAACAGATGAAGAAAAAGAAAAAGAGTATATAAAACTTATAAAGGAGCTAGCAAACCAAGACATAACTATTGAAGAATTACGTGAACATATCAATGAGGAAGTAAGCAATGGTAACTACTCTTCGAATACTGAATGGCTTAATGAGTTCATATGGTCTGCTTATGACTCTCCTAGTGGAACACGAGGAATACTAGAAGTAAAGCTTATAAAACCAAATAAAGAAGAACAAGAACTAAGTTATGGTACTGAAAAAAGTTATATAAGTGAATTTAATATTACAACAGGAGATAGTAGTAACTATATTTCGGAGAATAATACAATTAAATTCACAGTTAAAAATCACAGAGGAGAGACATCAGAATTGTTAGTCCCTGTTAATTTAAATTTAAAAACATTTAGAATCAAAATTTCAGACACAGATATAAGAACATATAAATTCATCGATGGACAAACATGGGAACAATTTATTGGTAATTCAGAAAATAAATGTAAGATTGATAGTGGGGTATTCTGGTTTAAATCCTATACAGTCCTTTTTGAAATTGCTGAGACGTTCGAATATTATTGTATATGCATAAGAAATGAGAATAATTTAGTTATAGTTCATCCTACTGACAAAATTGATTCCAACACAGTTTATGAAATAAAAATCTTTACAGAGTAACTCATGGTGTATATAAATCGTTTATCAAAAAATGCAGCAATTTGATAAACGATTTTTTGCTACTTTTAACATTTCCAACCAAAATACAAAACTTCCTCTATTTCTATTTACAAAACAAAAAAAATATGATAAAACTACAAGTGAAAAATTGTAAAAAGGAGTGAAAGTATTTTGAAGATAAAAGATGTAAATGAATTACAAAATTATGCATGTAAAATAAGGCAAGGTGTAATTGAAGAGGTATATTGTGCTCAATCAGGACACCCAGGAGGTTCATTATCAATAGCAGAAATACTTGCAGTACTTTATTTTAATCAAATGAATATTGATGAGAAAAATCCAAAAGCAAAGGAAAGAGATAGATTAGTCCTTTCAAAGGGACATACTTCTCCAGCACTATATAGCACTTTAGCTTTAAGAGGTTTTTTCGATACAAAAGAATTAAAGAATTTTAGAAATATAAATAGCAATTTACAAGGTCACCCAGATATGAAAAATATTCCTGGAGTAGATGCCTCAACAGGTTCTTTAGGACAGGGATTATCTATTGCAAATGGAATGGCACTTGCTTCTAAACAAGATAGTGAGGGAGTTAGAGTTTATTGCATTTGTGGTGATGGAGAAATAGAAGAAGGGCAAATTTGGGAAGCTGCAATGACATCATCTCATTATAAGCTAGATAATTTATGCTTAATAGTTGATAACAATAATTTGCAAATTGATGGGGCAGTTAGTGATGTTATGAACATTTACCCAATTGATGAAAAATTCAAAAGTTTTGGGTTTGAAGTAATAAATGTAGATGGGCATAACATTCCAGAACTTATTTCAGCTTTTGAACAAGCCAAAAAAGTTAAAGGAAAACCAACAGTAATTATAGCAAACACAATAAAAGGAAAAGGTGTATCTTTTATGGAAAATGAGGCAGGCTGGCATGGAAAAGCACCAAATGAAGAAGAATATAAACAAGCAATGAAAGAATTAGGAGGTGCTGTATAATGGACGAAATAAGAAAAATTGCAACACGCCAAAGTTATGGAGAAGCTTTAGCAGAGCTTGGAGAGAAAAATGAAAATGTAGTAGTTTTTGATAGCGACTTATCAGGAGCAACAAAGACATCAATTTTTGCAAAAAAATTCCCAGAAAGATTTTTTGATATGGGAATTGCAGAACAAGATATGATGAGTACAGCTGCAGGTATGTCTACTTTTGGCAAAATCCCATATGCAAGTACTTTTGCTGTATTTGCAGCAGGAAGAGCATATGACCAAATAAGAAATAGCATATGTTACCCAAAAATGAATGTTAAAATCTGTGCAACACATAGTGGAGTAACAGTAGGAGAAGATGGAGCAACACACCAAATGTTAGAAGATTTAGGACTAATGAGAGGACTTCCAAATATGACAGTTCTATGTACTTCTGATGATACAGAAACTCGTTGGGCAGTAGAGGAAATATCTAAAATACAAGGTCCAGTATATGTAAGACTTTGTAGACTAGCTACACCAGTAATATATGATGAAAATCAAAAGTTTGAAATAGGAAAAGCAATTCAAATTGGGGAAGGAACAGATGCAACAATATTTGCAACAGGAGTTGTAGTTTCAGAAGCAATTAAGGCAAAAGAAGAACTTGAAAAACAAGGAATAAATATTAGAGTGGTTGATGTTCATACAATAAAACCTATAGATAAAGAAATGATAGTGAAATGTGCAAAAGAAACTAAAAAGCTAATTTCAATAGAAGACCATAGCATAATAAATGGTCTAGGAACAGCAATTGCAGATGTTTTAACAGAAGAATATCCATGCAAACTTATAAAACTTGGAGTAAAAGACGAATTTGGAAGATCTGGTAAAGCAACTGAACTCTTGGAACATTATGGTTTAACTGCAAAACACATTGTAGAAGCTGTTCAAGACAATTAAATAGTAGGAGGAAGCTAATGAATAAGAAGGGAATTACACTTATATCATTGATAATTACCATTATAATACTTTTAATATTAACGGGAATAAGTATTGGGGCTATAAATTATGCAAGGGTAAAAGATTCCGCTAAAAAAGTAACAAATAGAACAGAAAAACAAATAGAGGAACATGAGCAAACTGTAAATGAAGTTAGAGATATGATATAAAATATTAAGTTGAAATATGTCAAATTTATGACATTTTATAAAATAAATGCTTTTTTATTGCATTTTTAATAATTTATTATTATAATAAAAGGGTAAAATATCATTAAAAAATGAGGGGAAGAAATGATAGAATTTAAAAACGTATCAAAAACGTATTCAACAGGAACAGAAGCTGTACATGATGCAAGCTTTAAAATAGACAAGGGTGATTTTGCATTTTTAGTTGGACAATCTGGCTCAGGAAAATCAACACTTATAAAACTCATATTAAAAGAAGAAGAACCATCAAGTGGTACAATTATTATTAATGGTAAAGACACTACATTTTTAAAACCAAAACGTGTACCATATTTAAGAAGAAGTATGGGAGTTGTATTCCAAGACTTTAGACTTTTATCAGACAAAACAGTATATGATAATGTTGCATTTGCGATGAACATAGTAAAAGCAACACCAAGGCATATAAGAAGACAAGTACCAATGGTACTTTCATTGGTAGGTTTAAGTGGAAAAGCAAAAGCATATCCAGATGAATTATCTGGAGGAGAGCAACAAAGAGTTGCACTTGCTAGAGCATTAGTTAATAACCCATCAATGATAATTGCAGATGAGCCAACAGGAAACCTAGACCCAGAAACAGCTTGGGACATTATGATGCTTTTAAATGAAATTAACCTAAGGGGAACAACAGTGGTAATTGCAACACACGCAAAAGATATAGTAGATAGAATGAAAAAAAGAGTTATTGAGATTGAAAAGGGCGTTATAGTAAGAGATGATAGAAAAGGTGGTTATAACAAGTGAAGTATAATATAATAGGATATTTCCTTAGCGAAGGATTTAGAAATGTATTTAAAAACAAAAAATCTACAATTTCATGTTTAGGAATAATGTGCGTTACGATGCTTATGTTTGGTGTATTTTTCGCAATAGGAAAAAATATAACACATATCGTAAGTAATCTAGAAGATGCACAAGCAATAAGGGTAAACATACAAAATGATACATCCGAAGAAGATGTAGTTAAAATGAAGGATCAAATATTAGCAATTGATGGTGTGGCAGATGCAAAAAGAAAAACAAAACAAGATGCTTTTAATGAAATGAAAAATAAACTAGAAGGATACACTTCATCAATGGAAGGAATTGAACCAGATTTCTTATTTGATTCTTATATAGTGACATTAACAGATTTAGACATGAATGATAGTGTTCAAGAACAAATAAGCAAACTACCACATTTTAGAAGTATTACAAGTAGTAATCAAACAATCAATACATTATCAACAGTTGGAAAATGGATAAGAATTTTTACAGGAACAATTTTGGTTGTACTTATATTAATATCAATATTTATTATTGCAAATACAATTAAACTAACAGTTCATGCAAGAAGAAAAGAAATATCAATTATGAAGTATGTTGGAGCTACAAATAGTTTCATACGAGCACCATTCATGATTGAGGGTGTAATTATAGGAATTATGTCTAGTGCAATATCACTTGGAATTGTAGGTGCGCTATATAATTGGGGAACAATAAAAATGGCACAATCAGAAACAATACAAAAAATTGGTGTTAATATGTTACAATTTAAAGACTTATTCTCAAGTATATTAATAGTATATATTATTTTAGGCGTAGGAATAGGAATTATAGGAAGTAGAATTTCAATGAGAAAATATTTAGACGTTTAAAAAGAAAGGAATTAAAAGTGAAAAAAACATGCATTACTGTAATTACAATTTTAACCATCTTAAACTTTAGTACAATAGTGCACGCTGTTGATTCTGAAATAACAGAAAATCAAAATGAAAACAATCAAAACCTAGAACAAAGAAGAATTGAACTAAGACAAAAAATAGAAGCAGAAGGTAAAAACCTAGAAAACATTAGCGTAGAACTCACAAAGAATCTTGAAGAAATAAACAAACTAGATGAAAATATATATGAATATGAAGAACAAGTAAAATCCATATCTGCAAGCTTACAAAATGTTGAAAAACAAATAAAAGAGGCAGAAACATACCTTACAACATTTGAAATAAGATATAATCATCAAAAAGAACTACTGCAAAAAAGAATTGCATATTGGTATGAAGCAGGTTCTACAAGGTATTTGGATGTTTTATTAAACTCAAAAAGTATATTAGATTTTATAGACAACTACTATTTGATAGGTGAAGTTGTTGAATATGATAATAATTTGCTTAAGAGTATTGAAAAACAAAAAAAACAAATAGAAAATATAAAAGAAGCATTAAGTATTAACAAAGAAAACTTAAAGGTAATTAAAGCAGAACAAAAAAAAGTTGCAGTTTCTTTAGAAAATGCAAAAGTAGTAAGAAGCAGTTATATAAATAGTTTAACAAATGATGAAATAGAAACAAGAAAAAGAATTGAGCTATACCAAAGTGAACTGGATTTAGTAGATCTAGAAATACTAATGACAGCACTTGAAAATACAGATACAACAAGATATGTAGGTGGAACATTTGCATGGCCAGCACCAGGATATTATACAATAACATCTCCATATAGTATGAGATTACATCCAATAATAAAAGTGTATAGACTTCATACGGGAATGGATATAGGGGCACCAATGGGAAGTTATGCAATAGCTGCAAATGACGGAATAGTCACTAAAGCAACATACTCATACTCATATGGTAATATGGTTATGATAGACCATGGAGGAGGAGTTTCAACACTATATGCTCATGGCTCAGAGATACTTGTGAGTGTTGGAGATACAGTAAAAAGAGGAGATCCAATTTTAAAGGTGGGATCAACTGGTTGGTCAACAGGACCACACTTACACTTTGAAATTATTATAAATGGAAATACTATAGATCCATATCCATTTGTAACAAGAGAAGCAACACAAGAAAGTGAAACAACACAAACAAATGAAGGACAACAATAAACAAAAAAGGAAGGGAATTTGTATGTTAAAGAAATTTTTAAAAGCATTTGGTATAATAGCTTTAGTTTCAATTATAGTTTTATCAGGGAATATTATGGTTGCATTTGCAGTATCACAGTCTGATTTGGATAATATTAACGACCAAATAGATAAAACTAAAGACAACATAACAGTATTAGAGGAAAAGCTTTCAGGAGTAATGAAACAAATACAATCATTAAATGCTGAAATTGCAGAATATGAAAATGATATTGCAGACTTAGATACTCAAATTGATAGCTTAAATGCACAAATAAGCGAGGCAGAAATAGGAATTAAAGATGCAGAGGAAAAATACAATCATCAATTAGAACTATTAAAAACAAGAATAGCTGCATTATATGAAGCAGGAGATACAACTTATTTAGATGTATTGCTTTCTTCAAAAAGTATAACGGATTTTATAGATAAATATTATACTATATCTGAAATACTTGAAAGCGATAAAAACCTTATGGGACAAATGGAAGATACAAAAACAAAGCTAGAAGAATCAAAACAAGTTTTAGAAACAGGAAAAGAGCAAATTGAAGCTTTAAAGAAAAGTAAAGTAGATACAGCAAATTCTTTAAAACAATCACAAGCTGTAAAACAAACATATGTAGATCAACTAAATGATGAGGAAAAAGCATTAGAAGAAGATCTAGAGCAATTTGAACGAGATAAAAAAGAAATTCAAGATGAGTTAAGACGTATTGCAATTGAGAATAATGGTGGAAAGGAAGTTATTCCAGGGGATCCAACTAGTGCAGGATACATATTTCCAGTAGAAGATTGTGGATTTTACAGTATTAATAGAAAATACTATCCATCATACCCAGGACACACAGGTACAGATATTAATATAGGTGTTTATGGCAAAAGGGTACTTGCTGTTAAAGCAGGAACAGTTGTTACTTCAACAGCATTAAGAAATTCTTATGGAGAGTATAGAAGCTATGGAGAATATATAGTAATAGATCACCATGATGGTACAATGACCCTTTATGGACATATGTCTCCAAACTCAAGAACAGTTTCTAAGGGCGACGAAGTTACACAAGGACAGGTAATTGGAGTTGTAGGAACTACAGGTAATTCAACAGGTTACCACTTACACTTTGAAGTTAGAATAAATGGTAGATGTGTAAACCCATTACCATATTTACAATAATAATATTAAAAATTTAGAATAGAATATTAACAAAAGAATAAAGGCGAGCAGCTATTAATAAGCTCGCCTAATTTAGAGAATTTAGGAGGAAAATAATGGAAAACAACAAGGCAAATAAAGTTTATAAAGTTGTAATGTTAATACTTATAACTGCAATAGTAACATTTATGATTACATCAATAGGGATGTATAATTATTTTGTGAAGACAAACCAAGGCAGAATAGCGGTTGTAGAAAGCATAGAAAAAAACGGAGACGATTATTCAATGCTAAATGCTAAACTGCAAATAGTTAAAGATTACTTGAACGATAACTATATTGGAGAACTTAATTTGGATCAAATGATTGAGGGAGCAATTAAAGGCTATGTTGAAGGAGTTGGAGACGATTATACAGAGTATTTGTCAAAAGATGAATATGAAGAACTAATTGTAAATGTTACTGGCGACTTTGTAGGAATAGGTGTATATATTTATAAAGATCAAGATGGCAATTTAATAGTGCTTGCACCTATGGAAAATTCACCATCAGAGGAAGCAGGAATTGAAGCAGGAGATAGAATTTTAGCAATTGATGGAGAAAATTGCAATGAAATGGATATAAATGTAGCTTCATCTAAAATAAAAGGAGAAGCTGGAAGTACAGTAGAATTAGAAATTCAAAGAGGTACAGAGACACTTAAGAAAACAGTTACAAGAAGAACTGTAGAAATTAGTGATAGTGCTTCTAAAATATTAGATGGAAATATAGGCTATATAGTACTTTCAACATTTGATACAGACTGTTCAAAGAAAATAAAAAAATATATGGAAGAATTCCAAAGTAAAGGAATAAACTCTGTAATTTTAGATTTAAGAAATAATACTGGGGGAGTAGTAGAGGAAGCTGTAAAAATTTCTGAATTGTTTATTGATAAAGGAAATACAGTATTACGTTCATATAATAAGACAGAAAAGGAAACAATAATAAAATCTAGTAGTGGTAAATATAAAGATATAAATCTTGTAGTTCTAGTTAATGATTATTCAGCAAGTGCAAGCGAAATTGTTACAGCAGCATTAAAAGATAATAAAGCAGCAACTATTGTTGGAATAAAAACTTATGGAAAAGGCGTAATGCAAGAGATACAACCATTATTTGATGGGGCAATAAAAATTACAATAGAGGAATTTAAAACACCAAATGGGGATAAAATAAACAAAGTAGGCATAAAACCGGATGTAGAAATTGAAATTGACAAAGATTCAAATGAAGATCTTCAACTACAAAAAGCAATTGAAATATTAAAATAAGAGAGGAATATATGAGTTTAGAAAAAAAACAGGCAATACGCTTTCATACAATGGCAATAATATTAATAATAATTTTTTGCATGGCAATAACACCAAAAACTTTACAAAATGATACTTTTTATACAATAAAAATTGGTGAGTATATTTTAGAAAATGGTATAACAATGCAAGAGCCATTTTCCTGGCATAAGAATTTGGAATATACATTCCCACATTGGGCATATGATGTATTTATTTATTCAATATACAACATAGGTGGAATGACAGGTATTTATATTTCAACAATAATACTTGCATCAATTTTAGGTATGCTACTATATGCCGTAAATGTAAAACTTGCTAAGAACAAAATAATATCATTTGTGTTAACTATTGGAACAATGTATTTAATGAAACAATATATATGTGCCAGAGCACAACTTGTAACATTTATATTATTCATATTAACAATATATTTTATTGAACGATTTTTAGAAACTAAGAAGATAAGGTATGCAATAGGTTTAATTATAATTCCAATATTAATTGCAAACTTACATGTAGCAACATTTTATTTTTACTTCATTTTGTACTTGCCATATATTGCCGAATTTGTATTATACATTTTTGCATATGCAAATGTAATAATAAGTGGAGCAAAGGTTGATTCTATAAGAAAGAAAATACAAAATCAAGGTGCGACAGAGGAATTACTTGAAAAACTTCAAAAGGCAGAGGAAAAACATAAGAGACTAAAAGAAAAAGAAGATAATAGAATTGAAAAACCATACAAAATAAAAATGACATATCATGACAGTATAAAAATTTTAATAATAATAATGCTAATATGTTTGCTTACAGGATTCCTAACACCACTTGGAACAACACCATACACATATTTAATAAAAACAATGCAAGGTATTAGTACAAAAAATATAAACGAACATTTACCAACAGTACTTGCTGAAAATAAAAAATTATTAATAACATTTGCTGTATATATTGCAATAGTTGCATTTACAAAAATTAAAGTAAAACTATCAGATATATTCTTACTTGGGGGATTAGGTCTTTTGGCAATACTTTCAAGAAGACAAGCATCTATGTTCTATTTAATACGGAGTAATTCCATTAAATAGAATGTTAGTTCAGTTAGATTTAGAATACAATAAAGAAATTATAAAAAAAATAGAGAAAAAAACTTCAACATTTTTAGGAATTGCCATAATTTCAGCAATAGTAATTACAATTGCAATATTCCAATATAAACCACATAAAGATGATGCATATATTGATGAAAGCTCATACCCAGTACAAGCTACAGAATGGATGAAGGAAAACTTGAATTTTGAAGAAGTAAAATTATACAATGAGTATAACTATGGTAGTTATTTAATTTACCAAAATGTACCGGTATTTATAGACTCAAGATGTGATTTGTATTTGCCAGAATTTAATGAAAATGTATATGTTTTTAGAGACTTTTTAAATATGAATAATATGAACATAACAAATATGGAAGAAAAAATAGATGAATACGGATTTACTCATTTTATAGTTTCAAATGGAGTGAGAATGAAAATGTATTTAGACTTAAAACAAGATGAATATAAAAAAATATATCCAACAGAGGAAATTGAAGATAACAACTTCTCAATTTATGAAAGGATAAAATAATATGAAAAAAAGACTTGGAATAATTGCTGTAGGTGTAATAGTAGATCAAATATTGAAATTAATAATTTTTAATACAATTGGAGCATCAGGACAAACAATAAATTTAATACCAGGTATATTACAGCTTACTTATGTTGAAAATACTGGTGCTGCATTTGGATTTTTTAATGCAAGATTGTTTCTAATAATTTTTGATATATTAATAATGTTTTTCATAATAAAAATATTATTAGATAAGAAATATCCATTAAATGATAAAGCAAAAACGGGCTTAAGCTTAATCATTTCAGGTGGAATAGGAAACCTAATAGATAGAATTTTTAGAGGCTTTGTTATAGACTATATAGATATAACACAAATTATAGATTATCCAGTATTTAACTTTGCAGATATTTTGGTGGTTGCTGGTGTGATATTAATAATTGCTACAATAATTGTAAATACAGTAAAAAGTCAGGAGAGCATAAATGAAAACGTATAAAGTAGAAGAGATAGGAAGACTAGATAAAGTAGTAAGTAATCTGGAGCAAAACATATCTCGAGAAGCAATACAAAGAATGGTAAAAACAGGAAAAATTTTGGTAAATGGCAAGCAAGAAAAGGCATCATACAAAACTACAGTAGGAGATGTAATAACTTTAGAAGAAGAAATTCCTGAAGAAATAGAGCTAAAGCCACAAGAAATGCCACTAGATATCATTTATGAAGATGAGGATATGCTTGTAATAAACAAGGAAAAAGGCATAGTTGTGCACCCAGGAAATGGCAACCCAGACGGAACACTTGCAAATGCAGTAATGGCAAAATGCAAAGGCTCTTTATCAGGCATAGGAGGAAAAATAAGACCAGGAATAGTACATAGAATAGATAAAGATACTTCCGGTTTAATAATAGTTGCAAAAAATGATACAGCACATTTAAATTTAAGCAAGCAAATACAAGATAGAAAAGTAAAGAAAACATATATAGCTCTAGTAAGAGGCGTAATAAAGGAAAATGAAGCAACAATTAATATGCCAATAGGTAGAAGTAGCAAAGATAGAAAAAAGATGGCTGTAACAAAAGATGGTAAAGAGGCAATAACACATTTTAAAGTATTAAAAAGATATAATGGTTTTACTTTATTAGAAGTAAAAATAGAAACAGGAAGAACACATCAAATTAGAGTGCACTTATCTGAAATTGGATATCCAATAGTTGGAGACGAAGTTTACTCAAATGGTAAAAACCCATTTGGGGTAAAAGGTCAAATGCTACATGCAGAAAAACTAGAATTAAAGCACCCAAGAACAGGTAAAGACTTAACATTTGAAGCACCTGTACCAAAATACTTTGAGGATATAATAAATCAATTAGAAAAGGAATAAATATGGAGGAAATTAGATTACAAAAATATTTAGCAGAAGCTGGAGTTGCATCAAGAAGAAAGAGCGAAGAATACATAACTCGGAGGAAGAGTAAAGGTTAATGGAAAATTAGTTACAGAGCTTGGAACAAAAGTAAATCTT
>ERZ780185.548-NODE-548-length-21961-cov-2.812791_pt1 | contig 21961 bp, 20 predicted proteins | sample MGYA00511365_ERZ780185 | MGnify/ENA primary metagenome ERZ780185 (study PRJEB29588, sample SAMEA2151606) | human gut metagenome | biome: human gut; feature: human-associated habitat; material: faeces | place: Denmark | collected 2008/2010 ...
GGCTGGCACCGTGCTGGGCGGAACAGCGGGCTTTGCTGGAGGCAGAGGGCGTGACGTTCAGAAAGAATGGGTGTGTGGACATGAAAAAATGCCAGTGGGAATTCATGAAAGAGCAAATACAATAAGATTATGAAATTTATAGGTGCACATGTATCGGCCAGTGGGGGAGTGGAAGCGGCTCCCGTCAATGCCAGTGAGATAGGGGCAAATGCTTTTGCCTTGTTTACCAAGAACCAGCGTCAGTGGGTGGCAAGGCCGCTGACGGAGGAGAGTATCAGGGTGTTTAAGGAAAATTGCGGGAAGCTTGGCTTCGATTCCCGCTATATCCTGCCTCACGACAGTTATCTGATAAATTTAGGGCATCCCGAAGAAGAAGGGTTACAGAAAAGCCGTGCCGCTTTTCTGGATGAGATGCAGCGCTGCGAACAATTAGGGCTGAAGTTACTGAATTTTCATCCGGGCAGCCATCTGAATAAGATTTCCGTGGAAGAGTGTCTGGACAAGGTCGCTGAATCCATTAATCTTATATTGGGCAAGACGCACGATGTGGTGGCTGTCATAGAGAACACAGCCGGGCAGGGTAGCAATGTGGGAAACGAGTTCTGGCAGCTGGGACATATCATTGACCGGGTGGATGACAAGTCTCGCGTTGGAGTTTGCCTTGATACCTGCCACACGTATACAGCAGGCTATGATATAGTGAATGAGTATGACAAGGTGTTTGAGGAGTTTGACACAGCGGTAGGTTTCGGCTATCTGCGCGGTATACACCTGAATGACTCCAAGAAAGCACTCGGCTCCAGAGTAGACCGTCACGACAGCATCGGCAAGGGGCTGATAGGTATGGATTTCTTCCGGCGCTTTATGCAAGATGTGCGTTTTGACGGTATACCTATTATTTTGGAGACGCCCGATGAATCGCTTTGGGCAGAGGAGATAAAACTGTTGAGAAGCTTTGTCTCCTCTGATTGAGAGACTATGCCCTGAATACACATTCTATACGGTTGCCGTCCGGGTCGAGGACGACACTTTCAAAATATCCGTCGCCGGAGGTACGGGGCTCTCCTGCGATGGTATATCCCGCTGTGCGTAGCCGTTCTGTCTGTCGGAGGACAGCTTTCTGGCTGTCGAAGGCAAAGGCAAAGTGGGTCAGTCCCAGTCTGTTTTCCTCAATAGGGGTATTCTGTATGTCCGTACGGCTCATCAGTTCCAAATCCGTTCCTTCATCGAAGTGAAGGAAATAAGATTCGAATCCTTTTTTGGGGTTGATGTACTTTTCATTGCTGCTCCCGTTGAAGTAACGGGTGTAGAACTCTTTCATCTCTTCCAGTTGGAAGGTCCAGATGGCGATGTGATGTATTCTCATAAGTTTGCTAAATTATAATCTGTGTTCAATCTGAGTAATCTGTGGTGGGGTTGGTAATTGCAGATGCAGAATAGGGAAAGGCTTTCCCGTCGGGGCGGTTTCGTCCCGGCTTACCACTTGGAATACCAGATGTTGGTAAAATCGGCAAGCTTGTCCGTTCTGCTCGTTTACATCCACTTTGTGGATGTGTTTTTGGTGGACGGCGTACTCCATGAGCCGTTTTCCGTATCCCTTACCTTGTTGGTCGGGACGGACAAACAACATCTCGATGAGTTCATCGCTCAGTCCCATAAAGGCGGCAATTTCTTCTTTTTCGTTGCGGATGATGTAAAGCTCTACGGCAAGAAAGTACTGCTCTCTTATCAGCGGTTTGTAAAACTGTATATCCTTTTCTGCCAGGAAGTGGTGTGTGCTGCGGACAGAGGCTTCCCAGACGGTCAACAGTTCGTCATAATCTTGTGGGGTAGGTCGGAGTATCATCATTTATTGCATTACTTTGCTGGTTATTAATCAGTAGACAGTCAGAATTCGGCTTCTTTGGTAATCCTTACGGTTTCTCCCGTTATAGGGTGGGTAAATTCTAAGTATTCGGCATGCAGATAAAGCCGGTCTGCTTTCTCCCCGTAAAGTTCATCACCGATGATGGGGCAGTGCAAGCCAAGCGGGTGTGCTGCATGTATACGTAGCTGATGGGTTCTTCCCGTGCGCGGATAGAAAGCGATACGGGTCCGTTTCCCGTCCAGACGTTCCAGAACTTGATAATCGGTGATGGCGGGCTTTCCGTGTTCGGTGTGTACCATTTGCCGTGGGCGGTCAAGTGGATTCAGGCAAAGCGGGAGGTCGACCGTATCTTTGTCCTTTGGGACAATACCCTCGAGCAATGCGACATAACGTTTCCTGACCAGGCGGTTCTTGAACTGGGCCTGCAGGTTCTGGTGTACACGCTTGGTCTTGGCAATGAGCATTAAACCGGAAGTGGCCATGTCGAGACGATGCACCGTCAGGGGACCGTCAGCTTCGGGATATTGCTCACGCATCAGGCTATAGACGGAGACTGCATCTTCCTTGCCGGGAACAGACAGCATTCCTGCCGGTTTGTTGATGACCGAAAGCCATGGGTCCTCATAAACAATCTCCAAATTTTGGGAGGGTACCTGCATTCTTTTCAACATGGGGTTTTCCTCTACTTGTAGACCTTGCAGCATGTGTTGCAGTATAGGTTCGCACTTTCCTTTGCAAGCCGGATAATAGTGACCGTGATGGCGTATCTCTGTCTTTGGGGAATCACCCCACCAGAACTCGGCCATGGCAATAGGTTTCCACCCGTGCAGATAAGCTTGTTGCAACAGTTTGGGGGCCGCACATTCACCCGCGCCGGCAGGAGGTGTCTTGTGCACGGTCTGCCCGAATATCTCACAGAGATTCTTGACTTCTCCCCGGTAATTCAGCATCCCGAACTGTTCGAATAGCTTTTGCTGCAATGCTGCAGAGCGGGTTTTACGTTCAGACTTCAATGCTGAAATCCGTCTTTCCCAGTCTTCTGTCTGCGTTTGCAGTGTGGTAATCCTTGCTTTCCATGAACGTTCCAGGCGTTTATATTCTGCCTTTTGGAACTGGCTTTCCCGTATCAGTTCGGCTTCTTCCTGCGCATTGAGTTCTTTTTCTTTTCTGCGCTGTTCTCTGGCTGTTTTGGCTTCTTTCAACTGTGCTTTGGCTGTTGCCAGTATGTTTTCTGCTGACTGAATGGTCCGGGCAAGCTCTGCTGATAAGGCGGCATATGCTTTGTCTTTTTCCAGTTGCCGGATGTTGCGGTTGATGGAAGAGATGTTCTCTTCTTCTATCTTGAAAAAGCCTTGTGGCTGTAGCAAGTCATATACGGGAGGAACAAAAAAGGGATGTAGGTTCTTTCCGGCCAATATGCCTGAGAATGCAGCTAAATATCCGGTTTCTCCATGCTCGGTTTGTACAATCAGTACCCCGAACATTTTGCCTTGGCGCAGTTCGTCCTTCCATGCAGTTTGTCGGGTAAGATAGCTTTGTACTTCTTTGGCTGCCAATATACATAATGGGTGCGGAGTATAGCAGAAAGGATAGGTGAACCTTTCCGGAAGCGGAATGTCGGTTATGGAAGTAGTAAAACGGTGCAACATCATGTTGCAAAGATACTATATTTCTCTCATAACAGACCGTTTGTACTGCAAATCTTTATTTCGTTGTATATAGGTTGTATCGCTTATGAAGAAAAAAACATCTTTGGGAAAGTTTTACTTATTCTCCGTTTATACAAATATGTATATATGTGTGAATTAACTTTGTTTTTGATAAATTGGCAACTCTGTTATCCTTAAAAAATGACTATTAATCTGTCTCGGATATTTTCTTCTTCCATAGACTTCTTTTTGTGTACTTTAGATGTTATGCCGTCGTATGAATACGGATGAAGAGCTTTTGCCTTAGTGATACTTGTAAAATAAATTAAGTTATTGCCTTTTTTGTTTTATTGGGGAATGGTTGTTTTTTAAACTTCCTGGATATATAAAAGAAACTTATTTCTCTTTAAAAAGTTGTATATTAGCGCCTTAAAGTTTTTCAAAAGATTATATGGGCAAAAACAAAGAGAAATTAAACATATTCTTGCTTCATTTTTTAGAACGGTTGAATAGCAATGAACCCAATGAAAGGAAAGTTATTGAATCGTTGACCGATTTCTGCAACTACTATGACTTTACGAAAGGGTTTATCTATCAGACTGACGGATTCCGTTATTTCTTATTGAAAGAAACGATTGGAAATGAAGGTGGGACTATGAAACCCCGTTTCGATATGGGAGAGTTGAAAAAGGAGCATGTCGATGCCATGAAAGCTCGGGATAAACCTTTCTATGGAAACAGAAATGCGGATGCTTCATGGGATGATATTGACATTCTTGATTTCTACGGTGAGGATTCTTTGTTAATCAGGCATTTTGAAGATACTGAGGGTAAAATCATCGGATTCATAGGTTTTGCAGGCAGGGAGGAAGAGACCTATCTCACGGAAGAGGAGTTGCAAATCATTCATCTCTTGCTGGGCTCGTTCTCTAAGGAAATTGCGGTCAGGGAATATAAGGAAAGGGAAGTGAGGGCCAGCAATACATTAGGCAGTATCATGAATAATATGGGCGTTGATATTTACGTCAACTCTTTCGATTCCCACGATATGTTGTATGCCAATAGGTCTATGGTGGAACCATATGGCGGTATCGAGCATTTCTGGGGGAAAAAATGCTGGGAGGCCCTCTACTCGGACAAGACGGGGGAGTGTGAGTTCTGCCCAAAGAGGCATTTGATAGATGAAAACGGACACCCCACCAAAGTCTATTCGTGGGATTATCAACGGCCATTTGACAAGTGTTGGTTTCGCGTGTTCAGTGCAGCCTTTGCTTGGGTGGACGGGCAGATGGCGCATGTCATTACCAGTGTGGATATCGACCATCAGAAAAAGATAGAGGAGGAATTGCGGGTCGCCAAGGATAAGGCAGAACATCTGGACCGCTTGAAGTCTGCTTTCCTGGCCAATATGAGTCATGAAATCCGTACTCCGCTCAATTCCATTGTCGGTTTTGCAAGCATCATTGCCGAACTGGACGATAGGGAAGAACGCCAGGAATACCTTGCCATCATGCAGGAGAATACGGAACTGCTCTTGCAACTGATATCCGACATTCTGGATTTGGCAAAGATAGAAGCGGGAACACTTGATTATAATATGGGGTATGTGGATGTCAGTGACTTCTGTAAGGACGTGATGCGCAACTATGATATAAAGGAAGACAAGGCTGTACCGGTTCTGTTGGCTCCCGACTTGCCCGATTACCGTATCTATACCGACAAGAAACGTCTGATGCAGGTGGTCACCAATTTTATAAACAACGCTTTGAAGTTCACCAGTGAAGGGCAGATCCTTTTGGAATATCATCCGGTGGAAGGTACCGATCAGATAGAGTTTTCTGTGACGGACACCGGTATGGGTATTGCTCCGGATGCCGTGGCTACTGTGTTCGACCGCTTTGTAAAGCTTAATACCTTTGCGAAGGGCACGGGTTTAGGCTTGTCCATCTGTAAAAGTATCATTGAGCATCTTGGCGGGACTATCGGTGCTGAGTCGGAATTGGGAGTCGGCAGCCGTTTTTGGTTCAGGCATCCGTGTGCCGAATGATTTTATTTGCCTATATTTGTGCGAACTTCAATATTTATGGATAAAAAACTCTGTACCGATGAAAAACAAGACATGGACGTGCCTGGTTGTTGTGTCAGCAGCATTGCTGATGGCGGGTTGCGGCAGCAGGACAAAGAAACAAACAAATGAAGATGTAAGTATGGATAGTGTCGGTGTAACATGCAGTGGCGTAAAGACCTTGCAACTGGAGGGAGTGCAGGCCACTTGGATTCAGGATAATGCTGGTGAGCATTTGATGCCGAGAACGATTTTCCCGGATGCAAGCGATGAATTGATGGAAAGTTTGTCGCTTCAAGGCGGTATTCCTTCTTCCATGAGCACCTTCCTGGTAGATACGAATGGTATCCGTATCCTTTTTGATACGGGAATGGGAGCTCCCGGCAGTCGTCTGTTGCCCGGATTACAATCTTTGGGTATCTCTCCGGCAGATATTGGATATCTGTATCTTACCCATTTCCATGGCGACCATATCGGTGGAATGATGAAGGGAGACAGTGTAGTCTTCCCGAATGCCGAAGTGTACGCATCAAAAGTGGAATATGATGCCTGGATGGCAATGCCTGCCGAAAGGAAGGCGCAGGTCGTAAAGACGATGGATGCCTATAAGGAACGGCTGCATCTGTTTGAGTTTGGCGATACCTTGCCGGGCAATGTGGTTGCCATGGAGGCAGTCGGTCATACTCCCGGTCATACGGTTTTCCAGAGTGGCAAGTTACTGGTGATTGGTGACCTCATCCATGGTGCGGCCCTTCAGTTGGAGCATCCGGAATACTGCGCTTCCTATGATATGGATAAGGAAGCTGCCGTGAAAGCACGCAAGTATTTCCTCCAATATGCCAAGGACAACCAATTGACGATGGCAGGTATGCATCTTCCTGCTCCGGCCTTCAAATAGAATAGGAGAGTGTCAAAAGTATATGAGTACTTTCATTATGCTATATTTAGGCGCGGATAGTTCTGAGCCCCTCGTTATTCCTTTTTACTTTTAGAAGCGGCAGTCTTGTTCGATGTATGTCATATATTCGTCGTAACTGATGTGCCTGCCTCCCATTGTTTTGAGGTGAGGGGTTTCGAACTGGCAATCTATCATGACGCCTCCATGTTCCCTGAAGAATTGGGCCAGATGGATGAGGGCCAGCTTCGAGGCGCTGGGAACGAGTGAGAACATGCTCTCTCCAAAGAAACAACGTCCCAGGGTCACTCCGTACAGCCCACCTACCAATTGCTCTTCTTCCCATACTTCCACGCTGGCGGCGAATCCTTGTTCGTGCAGGTGCGTATAGGCTTCCATCATCTTCGTTCCGAGCCAGGCGCCTTCTTGTTCTATCCGCAATTCTCCGCAGGTTTGTATGATGTCTTGGAAAGCTTCGTTGAAGGTGATTTCGTACTTTCCTTTGTTGATGAGCGTACGCATGGAGTGGGAGATATGGATTTCGTCCGGAAAGATGACGAAACGGTCCATCGGGCACCACCATTGTATCAGTTCTTCCCGAAATGCGTACCAGGGGAAGATGCCGTTGGAGTACGCCAGGATGAGGCGGTCAATGGATAGGTCACCGCCCACGGCGAGCAACCCGTCGGGATCACCGTAGTGAGGGTCGGGGAAAGCAAGTTTATCCGTCAGTTGAAAGACCATATCGTTATTCGGTTGCGGGTTGTAGTTTCAATGCTCCGTTTTCCACTTGCACGCGGACTTTTCCTCCTGCCTTCAATGTGCCGAACAGAATTTCGCGCATCAGCAAGGGTTTCAAGTGGGCGGCTATCACGCGGTCCATCTCCCGGGCGCCGTATTCGGGGATAAAACCCCGTTGGAGCAGCCATTCGTGTGCTTCCTGGCTCAATACCATTTCCACCTGGCGGGAAGACAGCTTGCTGCCTAGTTCTCCGAGTTTCTTGTCGAGGATAAGTGATGCCATCGGGCGGTCCATGTCATGGAAGACCACCGTGGCAGAGAGGCGGTTGATGAATTCGGGCTTAAAGGTTTTCTTGACTTGTTTCAGCATGGCTTCTCCGGCGGTGACCTGACTGTTGAAGCCGGTGGGCGCTTGGCGGGCATATTGTGCTCCGGCATTGGAGGTCATGATGAGGACCACGTGTCGGCAGTCGGCTTTCCGCCCTTTGTTGTCGGTCAGTACGGCATAGTCCATTACTTGCAGCAGGATGTTGAATACGTCGGGATGCGCTTTTTCTATTTCATCGAGCAATAGTACGCAGTTTGGAGTCTTGCGTATGGCGTCGGTCAGCAGGCCGCCGTCCTCGTAACCCACGTAGCCGGCAGGCGAGCCAATCAGTTTGGCTACGGTATGCTTTTCGGTATATTCGCTCATGTCGAAACGTTGCAGGGCGATGCCCAGCTCGGCGGCGAGCACTTTGGCAACTTCGGTCTTTCCTACTCCGGTGGGGCCTACAAAGAGCAGGCTTGCCAGCGGTTTGTTTTCGTCCAGCAGTCCGGCTTTGGACATTTGCACAGCTTCCACCACCTGACGGACGGCTTCTTCCTGCCCGTAGATGCGGGAGCTGATGCGTTCGTGCAGGCTTTCCAAGGCGGTGGTGTCGTCCTCTTTCATGGCGAGGGCATTGACTTTGCAGGTACGTGCCAGTATGTCGGTTATCAGTGCCTTGTCCACGGTCTGTTCCTCGGAGTCTGTGGGGTGTATTTCCCGGTAAGCTCCTGCTTCGTCCACCAGGTCGATGGCTTTGTCGGGCAGGAAACGGTCGCTGATGTAGCGGGCGCTTGCCTTTACGGCATAGGGGATGACGTCGGGCTCGTAGGTGACGCCGTGGTAGGTTTCGTATTTCTCTTTCAGGCCTTCTACGATATGTATGGCTTCTTCAATGTTCGGTTCCAGTATGTCTATCTGCTGGAAGCGGCGTACCAGTCCCTTGCTGCGTGCGAAGTAGCGGTTGTACTCGTCGTAGGTGGTAGAGCCGATGAAACGTATTGCCCCGGTTTCCAGATAGGGTTTCAGCATGTTGGAGGCATCCATAGAGCCTTCGCCCGTGCGTCCGGCGCCTATCAGGTTGTGTATCTCGTCGATGTAGACGATGGCATTTCCCTCACGACCGATGCCTTCCATGATACTTTTCAGCCGCTTCTCGAAATCGCCGCGATATTGTGTGCCTGCCAGTAGACTGCCCAAGTCCAGCTCATAAATGCGGAAGCCGGCAAGCCGTTCGGGGACGCTTCGATACGGGCGGCAAGCCCATAGGCAAGGGCTGTTTTGCCTACACCGGGTTCGCCCACATGCAACGGGTTGTTCTTTTCTTTGCGGCAGAGCACTTGTATGGTTCGCTCCAACTCCATCTCCCTGCCGATAAGCGGGTTGTGGTCTGCCAGATGGTCGTTGAGGCAGGTCACGTAGTTACGCCACGGTTCTGTTTTCTCTTGTTCATCGGGAGATGGCATACCGCCTGCTTCTTCTGCCAGCTCCGCTTCTTCGTAGTGGGTAATGAGCAGACTGAGGAATTCGGGCAGGTCGCCGCCGACTGCTTCCTTTAGGAAATGGCATGCCCAGGAATCTTCCAGTTGCAGCAAGCCTTGTATCAGATGAGGAACATCCAGCTCTTCGGCGCTGGAATACTCTGTCACCGTATAGGCATGTTGCAGGAGTGAGCTGAGCTGGACGGAAAGTCCCAACTCGTATTCCACATTGTCGGGGACAGTGTCCACTTCTTCCGTCAGATAGTTTTCCAGCGAGATGCTGAGCTCCACATAATTGTAGAAGGTATCTTGCAGGGTGTGGATAAAGGGTTCCTGCTCTATAATGGCGCTCAGCAGATGTTCGGGCATGATGAACTCGTGCCGGTAAGACTCGGCCTTTCTTTGTGCGGAAGCGAATGCTTGGTTTACGAATATCGTATTTTTTATATCCATATTGTTTCTTTCTTCTTATTCTTCTTCCTCCGGGGTGACGGTGAGCCGGAGGGGGAAACCTTCATTGCGTGCCATGCGGGTGGCTTTCTGTACTTTGGAGTGGGCGATGTCGTATGAGTAGATGCCCACTACCGCGGAGTTGCTCTTGTGCACCTGCAGCATCAGTGTTTCCGCTTCTACCGATGATTTGTAAAAGACGGTGGTGAGTACTTTTACCACAAACTCCATGGTGGTGAAGTCATCATTGTAGATGGTGACTTTAAAGCGTCGGGGTTCCCGTAATTCTATGCGTTCTTTTTCTTTGAAAGAAGATTGCTGTTGTTCCATTTCTTTGAAAAACTACTGTTAAGACATTGTTCTACCGTTGTGTGGGCAACGAAAACTCCTGCCAGTCATATTCGTCTCCGTACTCGTCGGCTATGGCTATGCGTATGGTGACGTTACCCGTCTTTATCCGTTCTCCGGCACTGATGTTGGCGGTGTATTTCACACCGTTGCGCGGAGTTATTTGCTCTATCATGACCGACGGCGATATGTAAATACGCTTCATGCCCGTGGTTTCCGCCACCACCGGCACTACGTTGTAGGCTGTTTTGTTTCCTTCGTTCATGATTTCAAAAATCACTTTACAGTTTTCGCCCGAATTGATGACGTGGTTGCGGCTGTCGTCAATGAAACGTATATTCCGTATCCTCAAGTGGTCGATGGCCGATGCTTGCGGCTGTCTTCCGGATTGCGGGGGATAGGGCTGTGTCCTTTCTATCCGGTAGCTGTACTCCTCCTGCTTTTTGGGGGCTGTGGCTGCATTGGCAATGGCAGCTCCCGCAATGGTTCCTATGATGGTGCCGATGGCAGAACCCCGGTATCCTCCTCGCCAGCCTCCGTTACTGTCACCTATCAGCCCGCCGATGGCACCGCCTACATTACTTCCGATGGCAGCTCCTGCGAGCACTGCGTTAGGGTCGCCTGCAGCCATCTGGCTTGTGCCGCATCCGCTGAGGATGATGGTTGCTGCCAGGATTCCTATAAAAGACTTTTTCATGTTCATATCCTATAATTATTATGTTGGGCAGATTGTTTTATAAAAGGGCTATTCCCAGTAAATCATCTTTTTGGTCATGCCTCCGTCAATGGTTATGTTTTCGCCATTGATGAAGTCGTTTTCGTCTTGACATAGGAATACGCACATACGGGTAATATCTTCCGGTTTACCAACCCGTCCGGAGGGATGTTGCGAATGGTCTTCTGCCCGTAATTGTTCATAATCGTGTGTCTGAATCCAGCCCGGAGAGATGGAGTTGACCGTGATGTGCCACTCTGCAAGCGATAAAGCCAACGCATGCGTCAACGAATAGATGCCTCCTTTGGAAGCTGCATATCCTTCACTGCCCGGTTCACTCATCAGATAGCGCGTAGAACAGAGATTAATGATTCTTCCGTAGGTATTCGTGTTGTTTTGACTTTTGCGGTGTACTGCCAACGCATGTGAAGTAATGAACACCGGACGTAAATTCACAGACAATATTTTATCGAAAGTCTCCACACTCGTTTCTGTGATGGGAGAGAATTCACTGATGCCGGCATTGTTTATAATGATGTCAATATCCCCCCATTCCTTGAAAATATTTTGCAGGCACAGTTCCAATGCTTCTTTGCTGTTTAGGTCGACGGGATAGAATTGTGCTCCGGTGGCTTGGGCGGTTTGCTGCCCTTTCAGTTCATTCTTGTCACAAAAGGCTACTTGGTAATTAAGCTTGCAGAAAGCTTCTACAATGGCTTTGCCAATACCCCCTGCACCTCCGGTAACGAACACTTTCTTTCCGCCTTTTTTGAGGGGAAGTGTCGGCTTATGTAGCGTTTGTGCCTTACCGGATTTTTTCGCTTTCTCCCAAGCTGCTTTGCGTGCCCGGTATTGCTCGTACTGATTTTCAAGATAATTATCGGCCATATATGTTTCCGGTTTTATTGTTTAACTGTCTTTTCTCCGAATAAGTTCACTATATTGATACAAGCCTTCATCTCTCTTCCTCCTTTTTTCCTTGAATTCTCTTTACTTGTTCCTCTATTTCCTCAATCGAAGGCAGTTGACTTTTAATATCTTCGGGAATCAGCTTAGACAGCTCATACTCTGATATGCCGATAGGCTGATTTGTTGATTCCAGTGCATATTGCGCCATTACTTGGTTTTTTGTCTTGCAGATAAGCAAGCCGATGGTGGGGGTATCGCCAGGTTTACATTTTAGATGGTTTACGGCACTGATATAAGTACCGAGTTGACCTATAAATTCAGGTTTGAACTTCTGCACTTTTAGCTCGATTACGCAATAACAACGCAGTCCCAAGTGGTAAAAAAGCAAGTCGGGATAGATTGTTTCATCGCCTACTTCCAAAGGCATTTGACGCCCTACGAATGCAAATCCTTTACCCAATTCAAGCAGAAAACGAGTGATATTTTGTGTCAAAACCTTTTCTAACTCTAATTCTTGAAAATCTTTGGTAATGGTCAGGAAATCGAAGTTATAGGGGTCTTTGAGTGTCTGTAGAGCTAGGTCACTTTGCGGTTTTGGTAGCAGACGACTGAAATTGTTTACCGCTTTGCCTTGCCGCTCATAGAGATTGGTATCAAGAAAGTTGAGCAAAACGGCACGACTCCAGCCGTTTTCTACAGTTTCATTCAGATAGAATAGAGCCTTATCCACTTCCTTGCATTGGGAGATGATATAGAGATGATGCCCCCAAGGGATGGAGAAAAATTTCTCTTCACCTAATTTGGAAACAACTTGTTGCCAAATTGTATATGGCTCATTATAAAATAGATACCACTGCTTTATACTGCGTATGTTTCTATATGAGAACCCTTTCATATCAGGAAATTCTGCCATCAGCTCACGACTCAACTCTTCGAGAAATCCGCTTCCCCAAGTCATTTCTTTCTGCCGTTCTATAATTTCTGCCCCCAGTTGCCAGTAAAGGTGAAGCAGTTCGCTGTTCACGCGTACAGCCGCTTTAATCTGTGCACTACGAATGTCTTGTTTTAGGTGGTTTACCCAATCCTTGAACGGTTGATTTATAGATAGTGCTGTTTTCATATTTTTATTTTCTTCATCGTCATATTCGATGTTTCTATTTCACAAAGTTAAGAAAAAGAATTTATTTCAACTGTAATCCTTTCCGTCTTTTCTACCTCTCCACTTTTACCACACAATATACCATCTCCCCCTCTCTTTCCTTTACCTCATCCCGTGTTGCTGCAATATCCTTCCGAACACGTTCACCCGTTTTGCAGAGAATAGGTATCGCACTATGTCGCTGTATTTCCTCCTATATTTTCGCAGGCGATAATTATTCCCCTTGTAGGGCTTCAAAAGGGAATCCGTCTGTTTCCCTAAGGAGAACGGTTTGTTTCAATATGGAGAACAGTTTGTTTCATTAGTAGGAAACAGTTTGTTCCGTTAAAGAAAACAGTTTGTTTTATTGAGTGCGAACAGTTTGTTTCATAGTATGTGAACACTTTGTTTCTTACTGTTGTAACAAAGTGTTCACCGTTGTGAACTAAAGTGTTATCTATATTTTCAGTGATAAAATGACATGAAAAGGGGGCTGAAGATTACCTTTCTACCATTTGTATTCCTCGCTGTAAGAGTCGAAAGCCGGTTCTCCCGGAATGTTGTATTGGTGGAAAGTTCTGCGGATATAGTTCTGGTCTTCGGGGGAAAGGTAAGATTCTTCCCGGTAGAAGCGGTAGTATTTTCCGCGGCCGAAATGGGCTATCAACTGGCTTTTCAGAGGTTGGAGATTCTTGTAGGGAACTTCATCGAGCAAGTGGCTGATTCCCCATGCGACATGTATCTTTTGTGTCGATTGGAAATAGGCGCATTGGCTGCTATCCTCTGGAATACACAGTGGATTGATGATGCGGATGGACGGGTACTCGGGGGTATCGCGAAGGGCGGCTAAGCGATGCAGGCAGTTGTCGGCTTTCGGGCATTGGTTGTTGAAACAGCGTGAGTAGTTGGCAGGTGCTAAAGGTTTCTCGGAAGAATGTTTCATGTTTATATATACTTTGATGAAGCGACAAAGATAGCACTAACTTTTTGATATAGCCTTCTGTTCTCTTGTTTGAAATGCCCCCTCATTGAAAAAACAGCAGCCGGAACCACTGAATTCAGTAATTCCGGCTGTACCGTTCTTTCTTATAAGTATGGATGGACTATTTCACCTGGATGATGTCATAATTCAAGTCACTCACAGCTTCCTGCAGGCTGTCGTTGACAAGGCGCAGGGTTGTGTCGTTCACTACTACGAAGTACACCGGAGTGTCCCCGTCGTTCGGGGTCAGCTTGATGGCTGTTTTCTTCTTGTTGTCGACGTCTTTCTGGATAACTTCTTTCTTTCCTTTGGAAGTAAAGCTCTTGTTCTTTCCGGGGCCTTCGGCATCCAGATAAGTTGTTACCAGCGTGTAGCCGCTTTCTCCGTCGGGACCTACACTGTCTACGCTCAATACATACTGGATGCCCGGACCGTCGGCGGCGGGAAGGATTCCTTCGTATACGGCTACGGCAGACGAGTCCTTGCCGGGAACAGCCATTACACTTTCGTCCATGGCGACGGCGTCATTGTTCTGAGTTCCTTTTGATTGGCAGGATACCAATGCAGCGGCAAGGGCTGCAATCATCATTACTTTTTTCATTGCTTTAATGGTTTAAGTTAATTATAAAGACGCAATAGCGTTTGTTATTCATCTTCTTCTTTCTTGATGACGAGCAGCTTGTCCACCCGTCCGCGGTCCATATCCACCACTTCGAAGTCCAGGTTTTTGTAGCTGAACAAGTCTCCGGCTTTCGGCACTCGTCCTATCAAGAACATGGCAAGACCGCTCAAGGTGGTGAAGTCTTCTTCTTTCAGGTCATCATAGTTCATAATGCCCATCGCCTCCATAAAGTCATCCAGATTCATGGAAGCTTCCACCAGCATGGAACCGTCTTGACGAACAACGATTTCCTCTTCTTCCGTTTCATTCTCTTCGAGGATGTCTCCGAAGATACTTTCCGTCAAATCGTGCAGGGTGATGATACCTTCTGTATTTCCATACTCGTCTACAACAACTCCGAACTTGTTTTTGTTCTTCTTAAACAGCTCTAAAACTTTCTTTGCATACAAACTTTCCGGAATAAACAAAGCAGGGCGTGCAATACTACGTAAGTTGAAGGGTTGTTCGCCGCCCATCATCAAGATGATGTCCTTTACGGAAACCACACCGATAATCTCGTCCTTTCCCCGCTCCACCAGGAGATATTTGCTGAAGTGTTCTTCGTGGATGATACGCAGCACCTCTTCCGGTGTGTCTGTGGGATGGAGCACGACGATGTCGCGGCGATAGGTCATCAGGTCATTCGCTCTTTTGTCCGAGAAGCGGAACACGTCACGCAACATTTCCGTTTCGTCTTTGTCGATGACGCCTTGTTCCGAGCTTTGGTGCAGAATCATCTTCAGTTCGTCTTGTGTCATTTGGCGTTCTTCGCCGCTGTTCAGTCCGATGAGTTTGTTCATCAGTTTGGTGGAAGCGCTCAGCAGGCATACAAACGGATAGGAAATCTTGGTCAGCACAATCATGAAGGGGCTGAGCATGGTGGCCCATCGTTCCGGGTTGTTCAAGGCGATGGACTTGGGCACCAGTTCGCCTATGATGAGCGACAGATAGGTGATGATGGCTACTACGGTAATCATGGCGAGAGTCTTGGCATAGGCGGCTACTCCCGGAATGAGGGCGAACAGCGGTTCTACGTCATCAGCGATGGTGGCACCACCATAGGCACCGGATACGATACCGATAAGAGTAATACCGATTTGGATGGTGGAGAGGAATTTTTCGGGTTCTTCCAGTTGTTTCAATACTCCTTTGGCTCTTTTGTTCCCTTTTCCGACAAGAGTTTCAAGGCGTGCTTTACTTGAGGAGACTAAAGCGATTTCATACATGGCAAAAATGCCGTTCAGAATAAGTAAAAGTAGAATGATAATAAACTCCATAGTGGATTTTGAATAGTTTGTGAGGCAAAGATAATGATTTTTCAGTATTTATTGTTAATATTGCCATCCGTTAGAAAAAATAAACAATAAATAGATGAAAAAAAGAATTATTGCCTTGGGGCTTTTATGGTGTCTGTCTGCCGTAATGTTGCAGGCGGCACGTGTAGACACGGTGTTGGTGAGAAGTGCAGCCATGAATAAGGATGTAAAAGTTGTGTATGTATTGCCTGATAAGGCTATCGGCAAGCAGGCTTGTCCGGTGGTTTATCTGTTGCACGGTTATGGCGGCAATGCGCGGAGCTGGGTGCAGCTGAAGCCGGAATTGCCGCAGATGGCGGATGAGAAAGGAATCATATTTGTATGTCCGGACGGCAAGAACAGTTGGTATTGGGACAGTCCGGAGAATCCTGCCTACCGTTATGAGACTTTTGTCACCTCGGAATTGGTGAAGTATACAGACGGGAACTATGCTACCATTCCCGATAGCAAGGCGCGTGCCATCAGTGGATTGAGTATGGGCGGCCACGGTGCTTTGTGGAGTGCTATCCGTCATAAGGATGTGTTCGGTGCGGCGGGCAGTATGAGTGGAGGAGTGGATATACGGCCGTTCCCCCAGAATTGGGAAATGAACAAGCAGTTGGGAGAGTTTGCTGCCAACAAGGCATCTTGGGATGCGCATACGGTGGTCAACCAGCTGGATAAGATTGTAAATGGAGACTTGGCGCTAATCATCGACTGCGGTGAGGCCGATTTCTTTCTTGAAGTGAACAAGGACTTGCACAACCGGCTGCTGGCAAGGAAGATAGACCATGACTTCATCACCCGTCCCGGTGGACATACCGGAACGTATTGGAACAACTCCATAGACTATCACGTCCTTTTCTTCGACAAGTTCTTTAAGAAGTAAGTAACTTATTATTCGATGGTATAGTTCACGGTGCGTGTGTAGTCCTGCTCGTAGCCGTTCCTTATATGCCTGACGACTGCATGGCAGGAAGTGACGATACCCCGGTTATCTAACGTATAAGTATAGGTGGTGGTCTCTTCACTTTCTCCGTTGCTGTCCGGGATGAGTTGGGTAATCAGATAGTTTGCAGGTTCTCCCAATATCTTCCCGTATATGGCAACCGCATGCATGGAAAGCGGATACATGTCCGTAATGAATAGGCTTGGTATTTCGGAGATATTTGCAATTTCATTGCCTGATGGTGTGGTAGCCGTACTGTTGTGCTCAAAAGTGTCAACCTTTTGCTGTATGCGCAATGCCCGGAAGTTGCTGTAGTCTATTGTAATGAATGAGTATTCTTTTCCGTCGTCCAGCTTTTCTGTGATGTTTTCCAGATAGTATTTGTCTTCGGTGTTGATGAGGTAGGAGAAGGTGTAAGTACGGGTATTTCCTGCCATATCCTGACTGGTACAAGTGGTGGCATAACCTTTGTCATTCAGCGTGTAGGTTGATACTGTACCTGCTTCGTCGGTTATCACGGCTTGATGGTCCTTGTATTCGACAGTAGTGGTATTCTCTATCTCGAAGAGTTCGTCTCCTGCTGTAAAGCTCTGTTTGCCGGTGTAGCTGGTCAGCCTGCCTGCACTGTTGTAAAGGTAGGTGTGGGTGGCAGTAACCGGTTGCGCATCGCTCTCTATCACTTCTTTGAGTTCGATTTTGGAGAAAGGAGTGGTGGGGTAGGTTGACGGCTCCGGTTCTGGCGTATCATTGCCATTGTTATCATCGCTGCAAGCTGCCAGTCCGCCGAGCAACAGCAGGCTGAACATGATTCCCGAAAATCGGGTGATGATTGTAACTCTTCTGTTTAGTTTCATCCTATTGGTCTTTTTATTTGATGCGTACGGCATGGCTTGCCCGGCGTTCAATGGAGTTTGCGAGAGTGGTCACTCTTAAAGAACGGGTATCTTCTTGTGCGGGCGGTTGTATGCTTCCGTCGATGGCGCCGAGTGCAGTGCTCAATAAGGCTTCGTTGGTATCTCCAAAGGGCAGGAAACGTGACATGTCGCTCATCTCATTCACTACATATCCCGAGTAGGCCGGTTGGAATCCGGATTCATAATCAGATTTCCCTTCCGAATTGTATATCTTGCAGACGATGGGATTCATCGTTATCATCAGTTCGGGGCTGGAGAAATTCCTGGAACCTACATTCTTGCCTACGGTAGTACCGCCGATGATGACAACATCCATATACGGGTCGAGGCAGTTAATCACCATTTCGGAGGCGGAGGCAGTCTGGCTGCTGGTAAGTACGTAGAGAGTATTCAGGTTTAGGTTTGCTCCGTTTCCGATGAGTCCGGAGTTCAGGGTGAACGGTACTATCTGCGGATTGAAGCGGTTGTTGAATTCCAGGTACCCCAACTCTTGTCCCAAGGCGGAGGAAGGTGCAAGCATGGTACACAGCAATTCTGCGCAACTCAGTAATCCACCGTTGTTGTAGCGCAAGTCAAGGATGAATTCGTTGACTTGCTGTGATGCGAAATATTGGAATGCGCTGCGCAGGTCGTTGTCATATTCATTACTGTTGTCCGTGGGGCCGGAACTGAAGTGGTTGTAGACCAGATAACCTATTTTCTTGCTGCCTGATGTATATACATTCTTATAGTGCACCGGGTTGTCGTTGACGGGACGCGCCGATGCTATCTGTCTGGGTTTGTCGTAAGCAACGATGACATTTTTCTCCACGTCGTAATAACCTACTGTAAGTTCCATGGCACTACTTCCATACAGTTTCTTATAATTCTGTTCAGTAATAAAGTTCCCGTCCATCTTCATAATCCAGTCACCCCGTTTCAGCCCGATTTCCGAGGCCGGGCTTCCGTCGGCAACGTAAAGAATCTGTGCAACAATGGCATTCTCTTCTCCTTCTACTTCTATCTGGTTGGTAGTGAACTGGAATCCGTAGCTGTAATCCGTATAGGGGATGCTGCGGGTAGTGGTGACGCTGACCAGACTGTCGATGGTGGAGAATTTGTCTTCTTCGGATTTGAGCGAGGCAAAGAAAGTGAAAGGGGCTTGAAAATAGTTCAGGTCGTTGGTATGGGGGATAGCGTCTACCCAATAGTACCACACACGCATGGTATCGTCAATCCAGCGGTCTGTCTGGGTCTGTCCGGCATACTCTTTCCAGCGGTCCACCCCGCAGGAAGTCAGATAAATGGGAAGAATCAGGGTTCCCAATATGAGTATCAGTATATTTCTTGCTTTCATGGGGGCAAAGATAGTGCAAATTGAGTGCAGAACTTTCATGCTTGCATGAAAAAGTTTTGCCGAAATGCAGTCTATCTTATCTAAAGATAGAAAATAGCTTGCTTATCTACCACAATTGTGGTATAAAATTCCCTAATCTGTGTCATTGTCTGCCCCGGCTTATCGCTCTATCTTTGCAACATCCGAATGAGAAACGGTTTATTCACCTAAAATACAAACGACAATGGAAACAAAGAAATTGCACTTTGAGACTCTACAACTTCACGTTGGACAAGAACAACCCGACCCGGCAACTGATGCCCGCGCCGTACCTATCTATCAGACAACTTCGTATGTATTTCGTAATTCGGCCCATGCGGCAGCCCGCTTTGGCTTGCAGGACCCGGGGAATATTTACGGGCGGTTGACGAATTCCACCCAGGATGTGTTCGAGAAACGTGTGGCGGCTCTGGAAGGCGGTGTTGCCGGATTGGCCGTAGCCTCGGGTGCGGCAGCCATCACTTATGCCTTTGAGAATATCACCCGTGCAGGCGACCATATCGTGGCAGCTAAGACCATCTACGGCGGAACGTATAATCTGCTGGCCCACACATTGCCTGCCTACGGGGTTACCACTACTTTTGTGGACCCGGGCAATCTGGACAATTTCGAGAAAGCGATTCAGGAGAATACCAAGGCAGTATTCATTGAAACGCTGGGAAATCCGAATTGCAACATCATTGACATCGATGCCGTTGCTGAAATAGCACACCGTCACCGGATTCCTCTGATTATAGATAACACCTTCGGTACTCCTTACCTGATTCGTCCCATAGAGCATGGGGCAGATATTGTAGTCCATTCGGCAACGAAGTTCATCGGAGGGCATGGTACGTCCTTGGGTGGTGTTATTGTAGATAGCGGCAAGTTCGACTGGAAGGCGAGCGGGCATTATCCGGCGATTGCTGATCCGAATCCGAGTTACCACGGCGTTTCCTTCGCAGACGCGGTCGGCCCAGCGGCGTTCGTCACCTACATCCGCGCGATTCTCCTGCGCGACACCGGCGCGACGATTTCGCCCTTCAATGCCTTCCTGCTCCTGCAGGGCGTGGAGACGCTGTCCTTGCGTCTGGAACGCCACGCGGAGAACACGAAGAAAGTTGTGGCGTACCTTGCGCATCATCCGCAGGTGGAGCATGTGAACCATCCGTCTCTGCCGGAGCACCCCGACCACGCGCTGTACGAGAAGTATTTCCCGAACGGCGGCGCGTCCATCTTCACCTTCAACATCAAGGGCTGGCAGAAGGAAGCGCACAAGTTTATCGACAGCCTGAAAATCTTCTCTCTGCTGGCGAACGTTGCGGACGTGAAGAGCCTTGTCATTCACCCGGCAACGACGACGCATTCTCAGCTGACGGACGAAGAGCTGGCGGATCAGGGCATTGCGCAGAACACGATTCGCCTGTCCATCGGCACGGAACACATCGACGACATTATTGCGGACTTGGAGCAGGCGTTTGAAGCCGTGAAAGCCGCGGAATAATACGAAAAGTCCCCGGTATCAGCCTGATTAGGCACATGATACCGGGGCTCTTTTATGGATGAGACTGAAACGCGCGCAGATAGGGGAAATACGTCTCGCGTCCGGGCAGATTGTCCGGCAGCTGCATCGTCTCCGCAATTTCGCGAAGCTGTGCGTTTGTCGCCTGCTTTTGATGTGGATTTCGCCGATGCAATTCATCCCGATGCAGCTGCAAAATCCAGCAGTTCAGTTCCTGCACTGTCATCCGCGGGATGTTCGGGATTTCCTTGCCGATTGCGCCGCTCCGGCACGCTGAGCAGTTCCCGCAGGGCGCGCTTTTCTGACCGAATGCGGCGGAGATTCCCTGCGATAGGCACGGTGCTTGCAGACAGAAGCGCAGCACGCGGCGGTACGGTCGCCATTCGCGCTGAATCAAGGCATACTGCGTGAATGGGCGGTGTTTGTGCTGCACACGAATCTGCTGGCAGCGCGTGTGAAAGCGGAGCAAATCTGCCGGGGAGAAGAGCAGCAGCGCATAGGCGGTTTCTCCGTCGCGCCCCGCTCGGCCTGACTGCTGCACATAGTCAATCATGTTCGTCGGCAGGTGATCGTGCAGAATCAGCCGAATGTCAGGAATATCCACGCCCATGCCGAATGCGGATGTCGCCGTCACGACGCGGATGCGCCCGGACAGATATGCCTGTACCACGCGGCTTCGCTCTTCGCGATTTAGCCCCGCATGATATGCCGCAGCGGGGATTCCGGCGCGGTTCAGCCGCTCAGCCAGTGATTCCGTCCGCGCGCGCAGTCGGCAGAACACAACCGCTTTGCCTGGAATTTTTTGCAGCGCGCGGAGAATTGCGTCTGTGACGTGCACCGTCGGCAGGACGCTGTAATGCAGATTTGGGCGTTCTACGGGCATGACGATGCGCTTCGGATGCCGCAGCCCCAGCGACTGCACAATGCCGCGCTGCAACTGCTTGTCGGCGGTTGCGGTCATGGCGCACAGCACCGGGCGGCGGGGGAGCGACGAGACGAACTGCCCAATCTGCTGATATGACGGGCGGAACGCGTCGCCCCATTGCACCACGCAGTGCGCTTCGTCCACGACGACCATTGTGGGCGGATGCTGCTGGCAGAGCGCGTGAATCTCCGGGTGATTCAGCCGCTCCGGCGCAAGAAAAGCAATCTTTGCCTGACCGCGCGTGAGCTGATTCAGCGCGTCGGCGCGTTCGGCGGGGGTCATCAGGCTGTCGAGATGGACGCTGGGGATACCCCTCTCCCGTAGGTGGCGAACTTGGTCGTGCATGAGGACAATCAGCGGCGAAATGACGATGGTCAACCCATCCATCATTAGCGCTGGAAGCTGCCAGCAGAGGCTTTTGCCTGCGCCAGTGGGCAGGATGCAGAGCAAATCCCGCCCGTCAAGCAAGGCGTCAGCCGCCTGCTCCTGACCGGGGCGAAAGCCGCTGACGCCGAAGGTATTGCGCAGAACCCTGCTGCATTGCTGTTTTCGAGCGGTGCGCATCAGAAGCTGCGTCCTCCGCCGCCGTGGGTTGCGCCGCTGGACGAAACGTGCGTGCCGCTGCCATGACTGCTGCCGCCATGGCTGGACGACGGCGGGTCAGGGTGCTTGACGCGCGTGACGTGCTCGCGCACGAAGTGGCTGTCATTCCGGCTGAGTTTGACGTTCGCCAGCCCGTTCAGGTCGTAGGAATAGGTGCTGCCCTTGAGGCTGTATTTCCCGCTCACGGACGC
>ERZ780185.553-NODE-553-length-21777-cov-2.463355_pt1 | contig 21777 bp, 26 predicted proteins | sample MGYA00511365_ERZ780185 | MGnify/ENA primary metagenome ERZ780185 (study PRJEB29588, sample SAMEA2151606) | human gut metagenome | biome: human gut; feature: human-associated habitat; material: faeces | place: Denmark | collected 2008/2010 ...
TTCGTTTAATAAACTATTGTGGAAATAGTGAAGAACTATTTGTTCCTGCTACAATAAATGGAAAGACAGTAACTGACTTTACTATTTCAAGTAGGTCAAATATAAATAGTGAACCTATGAAAAACACTAAAACTCTTAAAAAATTATATTTACCAAATACATTAAATAGTTTTTCTTTCAATCAAAGTTATTTTATAGATGGTACTGACTATAGCGATGAAAGAAATTATCATCTTGATGCTCTTTATTATGATGGGACATTAGAAGAATTTAAAAATAAATTTGAAATTACTAACAGTTTATTTGATAGAGAATTCTGTAAAGAAATCGTTTGTTCTGATCAAACTTTAAAAAGCGAAGAAGACAATCCTACAGTATATAAGAATTATGAAGATTTAACCATAGAATTAGAAAATGGGGAACAATTAATTTTCACAAATGTTTATGTAAGATATAAAGATAAATCATATAGTTTACACTTTAATATTTATGAAAAAGATTATGTTATTGAACTAAATGACAAAGGTGAATATTATATTGGAATAACACAGTACGATACAATTGATTTAATGGAATTTATGTATAGCACAAAAGGTGATTTATTAACTGTTCGATTCAAACTTTTTAATGTAGAATACATGAAAAATTTTCAAGGAAATTAATTGCTTTTAAAAACACAATCAAATACTTCTTTTGTTCATTCCTGTGAGTGGCAGAAGAAATAAAATGTACCCAGTGAAATGGACACTTAATAAAAAAGTGTTCTACTCACTGGGTTTTCTTATGCGATAATAAAAGAAAGAAAGTGATATTATGGGAAAATATTATTTTACAAATGAGCAAGTCGAATTATTAAAAAAGAATAAACATGTAAAGCATGTTTCAAATAAAAGTATTTCATATACTTTAGAATTTAAAAAATTATTTATTTCAGAATATGGTATTAAATCAGCTACAATTATTTTTGAAGAAGCAGGTCTTCCAAAATCAATACTTGGATATGAGAGAATTAAAGCTTCAATTTCAAGGTGGAAAAAACAATATAATGAATGTTCATCTCTAGAAGATACACGTAAAGATAATGCAGGTAAACCTATAACTAGAGATTTAACTTCTGAAGAAATTATTGAAAAACAAAAGCTTCAAATAGAAACATTGAAGCTAGAAAATGAATTCTTACGCCAAATACGAGGGCTAAAAAGACGTTACCAGCCTCAAAAATCCTCGTCAAAGAAAAATACAAAATAATTCAAAAAGCATTATCAAACTCAAAAAATCATTTGTCTATTTCTATGATGTTTAAGAAATTACATGTTTCTAGATCTGGATTTTATAATTACTTAAATTATCAGAAAAATCCAACAATTAAAGAATTAAAAGATTAAGAAGATTTTAAATTAATCAAACAAACATATGACTATAGAAATCGTCATAGAGGTGTTAGACAAATTAAAATGACTTTAAGTAATACCTTTGGTATTAAAATGAATTTAAAGAAGATTAGACATTTAATGAAGAAATATGGATTATATTGTCCAATTAGAAAAGCAAATCCTTATCGTCGTATGATAAAAGCTATGAAAACCAATAATTATGCTTTCAATAAATTAAATCGTAACTTTAAATCATTTAAACAAGGAGAACATTTACTTATTTTATTTATTGTCCTTGACATAGTGTACACATTATAATATCTGTGAGAATGGTTGTGAATTATCAGGTGGAGAACGTCAAAGAATTTCTATCACCGTTCATTTTCAAAGGATGTTCCAATAATTTTACTCGATGAAGCTACTGCAAGTTTAGATGTAGAAAATGAAACACTTATTCAAAGTGCTTTATCAAGATTAATTAAAGATTAAACTGTTCTTGTAATTGCTCATAGAATGAGGACTGTAGCTGGAGCAGATAAAATAGTTGTCCTATCTAATGGTATTGTAGCAGAACAAGGAAAACCAGATGAACTATATGCGGAAAATGGAATATATACACATATGGTTGATTTACAATCAGATAGCGGAAAATGTAAGATAAAATAATTTTAAACATTATACCTCATTAATTTAAGTGAGGTGTATTTTTTGACTTTAAATCTATATTTTTACTTTTATTAAGTGTTCGTGTTAAAATTTTTATGTGTTATTAAAATAAGTAATTTAATACTTAATATTTTAGAGGTAATTAAATGAAATTGACCATGCTTGGTACTGGAAACGCCTTAGTTACAGAATGCTATAATACATGCTTTGTATTAGAAGAGAATAATCAGTATTTACTAGTTGATGGTGGATGAGGAAATGGTATACTTCATCAATTAAAACATGCAGGAATTAATTGGAAAAATATAAAGAGTATATTTGTTACTCATAAGCACCTTGATCACATCACAGGTATCATATGGATGATTAGAATGATTTGTCAACACATGAAACAAGGCGAATACGATGGTGATGCAACTATATATGCTCATGAAGAAGCAATAACCTTATTGATTGATATATCACAAAAACTTTTACAAAAAAAGGATGTTGAATTTATTAATAAGCGCCTTCATTTTAAAGTAGTTGGAGATGGTGAAAAAGTAAATATTTTAAATAGAGAAGTTACTTTTTTTGATATTCAATCAACTAAGGCTAAGCAATTTGGTTTTTGCATGAAGTTAAATAATGGAAAACTAACTTGTTGTGGTGATGAACCTTATAATATTTGTGAAGAAAAATATGTTAAAGATAGCAAGTGGTTACTTCATGAAGCTTTTTGTTTAAATAGTCAATCTGATATATTTCATCCATATGAAAAACATCATTCAACAGTTAAAGATGCTTGCGAAATAGCTGATACTTTAAATATTGAAAATATAATTTTGTATCATACTGAAGATCACAATTTAAAGAATAGAAAAAAACTCTATATTGGTGAAGGAAAGAAATATTTTAAAGGCAATATATTTGTACCAAATGATTTAGAATTTTTTGATATTGAATAAGTAAAATAACAAGTGAATTTTTTAATTGGATTTATAGAATAATAATATCTTTTATTAAAATATTTTCAATGATAAGAATAAATAATTTATATAATTTTATATAATAAAATACATATAAAACTTAATACTTAAAGGGAGAAATATATGAAAAATATTCAAGCTTTTAAAGATGCAAAATATGGACTAATGATTCACTTTGGTTTATATAGCTTGCTAGGAGGAGTATATAGAGGTAAAAGAGGTCCTACATATGCTGAATGGATCGAATGTGAAAAGAAAATACCTAATAGTGAAATGGATAAACTTGCAAATATTTTCAATCCAATATATTTTGATGCTGATTATATATGTAGTTTTGCAAAGGAATGTGGGATGAAGTATATAGTGATAACAACAAAACATCATGAAGGATTTGCTTTATTTAAATCTAAGGTTGATAAGTTTAATTGTTATGATTCGTCTCCTTGTAAAAGAGATTTGATTAAAGAATTAGCTGATGCATGTAAAAAATATAATTTAAAGCTAGGATTTTATTATTCGCAGTGCATCGACTGGCGTGATCCTAATGGTGGAGGTTATACAGTTGATGGGAAAGGCTCTTCTGGTTGTTCCTGGGATAACAATTGGGATTATACTGACAGGAGTATAAAGAATTACGAAATATGTTTTAATAATAAAATTATTCCTCAAATAAAAGAACTAATGTCTAACTATGGAAAAGTATTTTTAATGTGGTTTGATATGCCATTAGATTCCAAAAAGGCGCAAAGTAAAAAAATATATGAATTAGTTAAAAGTTTACAACCTGATTGTTTAATTAACTCAAGACTAGGTAATGGTAATTTCGATTATGTTTCTTTGGGAGATAATGAAATTCCTGATGAAATACCAAACAATATTTCGGACGATATCGATTATAACGATATTGGTGGCTTCAAAAAGTCTCCATTTGGTTTATATGAATCAGCGTGCACACTTAATAATTCTTGGGGTTATAGTTCAATAGATAATAATTGGAAAAGTCCTGAAAAAATTTTAGAAAATAGAATTAATCTAGAAAAATTAGGTATTAATTACTTAATTAATATTGGACCAGATTGGCTTGGAAGAATTCCATATGAAGCTGAACAAATTATTAGAAATGTTCAAGAATTATACAAAAAAGCAGGTAAATAATTTAAAAAAATAGATTTTAGCTCTTAAATAAAAGTAAAAAACAAATTAGATGATCCTTTGCTTGGTTTACTATCAGCTAGAGACATTGATGGGCTAGTGCTTAATAATTGCTCTTTATATCTACCAAAAGAAGCATCGATATATTCATCGTCTGGTATGTTTGATTTATTTACTGGATGGAGTAATGTTACAATCAAAAATTGTACATTAGAAAACCACTCTTCAACAGTTGCAGGATGTGGAATAGGAATTAGAGATATTTATAAAAAAGGCTGTACTAACGCTACTATTGAAAATAATTATATATATTCTAACTGCAAAGATGAAGTTATAGCGGTTTTTAGCGGTGGTGATACAAGTTTATATCCAAATGAAACTGGTGGTGGGTATATAAAAAATGTAACTTTTAAAAATAATACTATTGTTGATGGAAAGCCTAATGAAGATTTGGGACCTAGAGTTGTTGGACTTACTGTCGGTTATCAACTATCGCCAGTATATAATATTAGCTTTATCAATAATATGATAGAAATGTTTTCTGCAAATTATTTGTTACTTTATGGAAAAGCTAGTACAGTCATTTTCAAAAATAATGATGTAAAAATTGATTCAAGTTATCAAGAAGACTTATATATAATGTTTAGTCATAATTCTCATGCCGATGCAGGTGAGGATATTACTGTTGATAACAATAATTTTGATTTTATAAACAATTCAGGAATATATACTATTTCTTCGACTAATGAAGAGTTTAAATTTATAAATAACAATATTAATTGCTTTAAAATATATAGAGTTTTTGATAGTAAATCGCTTTTTCAAAACAATGTAATAGTGGCTAACACTATTAGCAAAGCTATATATCATAATGTTAAAGAAACAAAGAACAATACGATTACATGCGAAAAATTAACAATTGTCTATGAATTTTATAATTTAAATATAACTGATGATATAAATATATCTGACAACATTAAAACAAATTCTATAAGCGCTAATTTTATGATGTTTAACGGCAATAGTGTTAATTTTAATAATCACAAAATCACTTTTAAAATTTTGTCTTCAATACAGATGAAGTTGAATCAAAATATTATTACTTGGCCTATGATACAAGTGTGATAAGCGATAGCTGTGTGATTGATTTTATAAATTGTAAGTTATCTATTTATGATGATGAAAAACATAATTATGTCGTTAAAGATGATAATAATAAAGTAATAATTAATTTTGTTAATAATTAATCGGAGAGTTTTATGAATAAGAAAAAATATTTGTTATATTAATTTCAATACTATGTCTAATTTTGATTCTTGTCGGAGCGTTCTTTGGATATACTAGTGTCTATTATCATGCTAAAGAATATACTAATTTAGAAAATATTGAATGCAAAAAAATGATGGATATTCTTTATATTCTAAAAAAGATAGCATTTGTAACGATTTATTTATATTTTATCCAGGAGCAAAAGTTGAAAGTAAAGCCTATGTCGGTTTAGCTGAAACAATAGCTAATGAGAATGTTGATGTTGCTTTGTGTAACATGCCTTTTAATCTAGCGCTTTTTGGAATAAATAAGGCTTCTTCAATAATTAATGAGAATAAATATGAACATATTTATATCGGTGGACATTCATTAGGTGGAGCAATGGCAGCAAGTTATGCTCACGACAATGGTGATAAACTAGATGGTGTAATTTTGCTTGGAAGTTATGCTACTAAAAAGATGCCAGAAAATTTAGAGTGTTTATCAATGTTAGGAACTTTAGATAAAATAGTTAAACAAGATAAATTTAATAAAAATAGAGAATACTTCAACGAAATATTATATAAAGAAATAATTATTTGTGGTTGAAACCGTTCTAATTTTGGTAATTACGGTTTACAAAAGAAAGATGTTGTAGATAGTATAAGCAATAAAGAGCAATGGAAAATTACCGCTAAAGCTATTAAAGAAATATTGTTTATTTAGCAAAATCAATACACGAAGAAAGAATTAAAGAAAATAACGATATATATTCGTTTTGTCTCGATGAAAACGATATGTATTTAATTTCATTATTAGATGAAAATACATCTTCTTTCTTTGATCATCGTGATCCAAATAGAGTTGAGTGGTTTGGAAAATTAATTAAGCAAAGAAGAAATATGAAATAGAGGGTAATTATAATATGAAAAATGTATTAAAAAACACAATGTTAGGACTCGTTTCTTGTTTATGTTTAGTTGGTTGTGGTACAGTTGTTGTCGATGATCACCGTTGTATCGGTTGCGGCTTATGTACAACAATATGTAAATTTGATGCTATTACTCTCCATCGTAATCATCCAGAAGCAAGTACAATGGTAGTTGCTGAAAAGAAATTTGGTAAGATTTTACCAAATATGGTTAAACGTGCTGCAAAGATTGTCTTTGTCAAGAATAGTAAAGAAGATAGAGAATTCGTTGCTCAACGCAAGAAAGCCTATAAAGAAGCACAAAAAAAGGATAGATAATGCACGAATTAGGTGTTGTTTTCCACTGTATTAAAGAAGTAAATAAAATTGCTGAAGAAAACGGAGTTAAAAAAATTAATTCTGTCACAGTTGAAATAGGTGAGGTTTCTACAGTTTTACCATATCTCTTTGAAGATTGCTGGAATTGGGCAGTAAAAAAAGAGACTGTATTAAAAGATGCAAAAATTATTGTTGAAACTTTACCAGCAGTTACTCATTGTGAAGATTGCTTAAAAGATTATCCTACAGTTAAATATGGAAAGATTTGCCCTCATTGTGGCAGTGAACACACATATTTACTTAGAGGAAATGAACTTACTATCAAGCAAATCGAAGCAGTTGATACTGAAGAATAAATTAAAAACAAAGGATCTCATTTGAGGTCCTTTTTTTAAATAAATAATTGTAAAATAGTGTTCGTAAATGTTAAAATTTAAAAAGAAAAAGATTTAAAGGTCAAATTAAAAGAAATGAGAACACTTAGCAAAGAAACTCTAGAAAAATATGAAAACCTTAAGAGCAACAACACATATGAAAATGTTGTTATTTTTGTTATAAGTTTTATCAGTGAATATCGTGGTAAGCAAGGCTTTTATGAATATTTTAGTTTGTTCGGTAGTTGTTGTAAGGTTCACTATAGAGGGTATTTTAACAAGTTTATTTTTCAAGAAAATAGAAGTGATATTTCTAATAAGAAATTAGTTTTTAAAGTTAATGCTGTTGCCAGTGTTGAACTACCAACTAAAAGATTTGAAGGCGTTGACAAATTTACCAAAAGCATTTATGAAGATATTAAAAGAAGAGCTCCTAAAGATATTGATAAAGGTCTTATTGCTGAACTAAAACAATATTTAAATCCATATTTTGATTTAAAAGATATAAGGGTAACTATAAGACCTAGATGGAGATATAAAATTGCTATAGATGATTACTTTTTTGATTGATAAATATAAAATAAGTGCTTATTCAAAGGATTTTTATTAAATAAAATTAAAATTCAACTTTTCGGTGAGCAATTCGCGGTAATGGTTATTTACTTAATTCGTGAAAAAGTAGAAACTAAAGGACAGGAGGTGGAATTATGACGTTCGGTCAAAAGATAAAGAAATTAAGAACTGAGTCAAATTTAACACAAAAAGATTTAGCAGATAAAATGAATGTTACGTTTCAAACTGTAAGTAAATGGGAAAACGATACAAATGAGCCTGACATAACAAACATTAAAGAACTTGCTAAAATTTTTAATTGTTCGTATGAATACTTATTTAGCGATGAAAGCGAAAAAGTCGTTTCATTAGGCGATTTAACTCCAAATTGGTGGATTGAATAAAAAATACTATAAAAGAAGCTTTCTCCTCCTATTTAGTGTATAATATAAAAGCAATGTTTGCTTATTTCACTATGTAGGAGGAATTTTTATGTTAGCATTATTAATAATAGCAGTCGTTCTTCTTGTTTTAGTGTTGTCGCTTTTAGTTTTTGTATTATTAAAGATAAATAAAATTGGAAAAGAAAACTCTTCAACTGATTCTAAAATAGAACAAGAGGATATATTTAAGACGATAACAAATTTATCAGATTCAATTGCTAAGCCAACAATAGCTGCAATTGATGAATTGAAAAAAACTTTGAACGAAAATATCTCTTCTTTGAATTCGTATGTTAATGAACTAAAAAATATAAGTAACGAAACAAAAGTTGAGCTTATTAAAACTACAAATGATCATGAAGTTAAATTAATAAAAGAATTAAATAATAACTTCACAAGTATTAATGATAGATTAGTTTCTAATAACGAAGTTACAATTAAAAAACTTGATGATAAATTAAATTCTATTTCTGATAGTTTAAAAGAAACTTTGGAAAAAATAGAAAAGACTACTAAAGATAGTATTTCAGATATTAGAAAAGATAATAATGAGAAACTTGATTCGATTCAAAATTTAGTCTCAAATAAACTTGAAGATACTTTAAATAAACGATTAAAAGAATCTTTTGGAAATGTTATTGAACAAATTAATGGCGTTAATAAAGCTATTGGTGAAATTAAAGGCCTAGCTAATGATGTTGGATCTTTAAAGAACGTTTTAACCAACGTTAAAACAAAAGGCATAACTGGTGAAGTTATTTTAGGAAATCTCATCAGTGAAATATTAACAAAAAATCAATATGATGAAAATGTTATAACGAAGCCAGGTTCAAAAGATAGAGTTGAATTTGCTATTAAAATGCCTGGTAACGGCGAAGGTGAATATATTTATTTGCCAGTCGATTCTAAATTTCCAACCACTCAATATCAAAGGATACTTGAAGGTATTGATGAGGGAAATAAGGATAAAATTGAAGATGCTAGAAAGCAACTTAGAATTGAAATCAAACAATTTGCTAAAGATATTTCTACTAAATACATCGATGAGCCAAATACTACTTCATTTGGAATTATGTTTTTACCAATTGAAGGCTTATATGCTGAAGTTATTAACATGGGCTTATTTGAAGAACTTCAAAGAGAATATAAAGTTAACGTTACTGGTCCATCAACTTTTGCAGCATTGCTTAACGCTTTACAAATGGGATTCAAATCTTTGGTCATTCAAAAGAAGAGCGCAGATGTATTTAAGTTATTAGCATCTGTAAAAACTGAATTTGGAAGGTTTGCTGAAGTCTTGGATAAGGCTATGAAGAAAGTAGACGATGCCGGAAAAGAATTAAATACATTAGTTGGTACTAGAACAAGAGCTATTAGAAAACAATTAGATAAAATTGAAGATGTTGGAGAGTTAGAAAATACAGAAACAGTAAATAGTTAATACATCAAGTAAACATTGACAAAACAATGTAGGTGAAGAATTTAATGGAATTAAAATGCCATTATATATGATCTGGAACTTTTGATAGTCTTAACTGTTCAAATATTTAAACTTTCGATAACACTTGACATTGAAGTGTCAAATATGTTTGATTTTGCTAACGTAAAGTTTGATATTACTTCAGATTCAAACGATAATGAAACATTAAATAACTTTGTCTTTACGTTAAATAATTCAAACCAAATAAACGAATATACGTTACAACCAGAAAAAATAACAAATTCTATCTTAGGATATAGCGTACAAATTGCAACAGTTATAATGAATGTCACCTTCTTCTATTCCATAGAAGCATTAGTTAGTATAGCAAATAAATCTTTTGAACTTGTTATTACTAAACAGCAAAAAAGTGTTATATAACTCAATTGCTGATATTGTAAACGACTATTCTGACATTAAGTTTTTGGGCGTTGATCACGATGCAAGTTGTAAAACAATGCTCAAGGCAAGTACATGTTAAAAGGAATTAGTCAAAATATTAATAATTAAGATAAAAAACTTTGTTTTTTATCTTTTTTTTACCCACTAATTTCAGTTATTATATAAATATGGATAATTAAAAGGTGGAACATATGTTTGAAAAAGATAAAGCTAAACAAGATAAATTTTTACAAGTAATCGAATATGATAATGGCGATATATATGGGGGAGAAGTATCAGCTGATGGTAAAAAAAATGGTTATGGAGTTTTAACCTTAAAGTCAGGAATAGAGATAGAAGGTACATTTGTAAACGATAGACCAGATGGACAATGCGTTATAACCGATTTGGATAAAAACAAATATATCGGTACAATAAAAAACGGCTATTTAAATGGTGAATGTGTTATCCAATATGCCAATAAAGATCAATTTGTTGGATATGTTGTAAATAATAAAAAAGAAGGGCAAGGAAGATATACTTTTGCTGATGGAAAATTTTATCTTGGAGAGTTTAAAAACGATAAATTTGATGGTAAAGGAACGTTGATATATTTAGATCCTAATAAGGAAATTATTACTGGAATTTGGAAAGATGGTAAAAAGATAAATTAAAATTGCAATAATAGCTTATATATGATTAAATAAATATGTGCTTAATTGCACACTAGAGCCTGTACTTATTTCTATTTAAATATGAGATTTAATAGTCAGGCCTTTTTTGTTAGAAAAATAGGGGGAATATTATGAACAAAGTATCTAGTAAATTAAAACAAATATTTTTATCGCGCCATTATGTTTTAACAGATGAAAGTATTATCGATAAAAAGACACAGTCATATTATTTTACCTATTTATTAAATAGGTTTGGAATTGAAATTGTTAATCCTGAAAAATTGAATATGCAAGTTGTTAAAGATATTGCAGAATATATGGGTATAAGCATACCTAGTTCCTTTTACGATAATCCAAAACAAACAAAATATTTTTCCTGTGATGAATTACTCTTAGAACAAATTGTTTCTTATGTTGTTATTGATTTAATCGAAGGAAATCATAACGAACATACAAACTTTGATAGAATAGAAATATTTAAAAAAGTTTTTCCAAAATATGATGAGTCTGGTAGCAACGAAAGTGTTATTAGAAAATTTGTTATAATTTCTGAAGAAGAGCAAAGCAAAATATTATCCGAAATTATGGATAATTATTGTCAATATACTAGACCTTTTAGCTTAGATGAGAAAGAAGAATTTTTGTTATTATATAAACTTGGATATTATAACAATCAAAAAATTCAATGCAAAGACAACATTTTCAATTTGATAGAAATCGATAAAAAATATGGTTCATTGTTAGACAGAAAAGACATTGTTAAATATTCTATTTTAAAACTGAAAAATGCATCATTCAAAAAATTATCAAGTGAAGAGAAAAAAACTTTATTAATAATAAAAAAAGTAATTCCATTAGCTAGTGAATGTCCTATGTCAAAAAAACAAGCTAAGTATTTTAATAAACTTTGCAAAGAATGCAATATTTATAATATAGAAAAAGAGACAAATATCCATTCTCCATACAAATATGCTATTAAAAGTATAAAAGAAAACAATCTTATGAATGCTGCAAAGATATATAATGAAAATGGTTCTTTATTAGAACGTAATATTAAAATGCTTTTAGCACGAGCTGATGAAAATGATTTTGTTAGTTTGATTGATATGCTACCAAATAAAAATCCAATAGTTTTATATCAATTAATTGAAAACATTGATCAAGATAATAAAAAGAGAATTTTTACTTTTAAACATAATAATTTGTCTAAAAGTCATATTGAAACTGATTATGAATATATGTGGAGAAAATCTCGATTAGATGATAAAAAGTCTGCTCTATTAAAAAATATTGTATTGAACAAGATAATTTCTTATTATTCAAATACAGAAAAATTAGGCAAAATATATATTTCAAATGAATTTGAAAATATAGCCTTACCAATTAATACAAGTGCTTCAGGAAGAGGACTTGATGTTTTACCTACCGGTTCAAGAATAAAAATAAGAGGAAAGTATATAAGAACTTTCTGTTATTGGGAAAAAGTATTTGATATAGATACAGGAGTTTTATTTTTAAAAGACAATTATCAAATAGGTGATGAAGTTGATGAGTTATCTTGGAGAACTTATGCTTCTAAACCTTTTGGAAATTCAGCACTAACATCAGGCGATTGTCGTAGTATAAGTGGTGCAGAATATATTGATTTTGATTTAGAAGAAGTTAAAGATTTAGGATATAAATATGCACTATTTTGTATTAATGGATTTGGTGGAAAATTAAACGTTGGTAAAATATATTGCGGTTATCAAGATAAAAATAATTTAAATACCGAATCGTGGGATCCTAAAAATATTGAACTTAAGATTAATGTCAATTCCGATTCAAATCAATATTCAGGTTTTGCAATCGATTTAGAAGCTAAAGAAATTGTTATTTTGAATTTAAATATTGATGGACGTAATTTGGTGATGGACGAAAAACAAATTGCATCAATATATAAATATTTAAATAAAGATTACTTAAAGGACATAAACATGGCTAAAATTATTTCGTGCAAGGGAGAATTAGTTTCAAGCCCTGAACTAGCTGATGTAGTTTTTGACTCTAATTATATTGCTAAAGAAAATCAAAAAGTAACAAGACCTTTTGATATTGAAAAATTAGTTAAAATTTTAAATTCCTAGATTTAAATAAACAATATTTTGTTGACTTATTTTATAAAGTGATTAAAATTAATATGAAAATGATAATCATTATCATATTTGAAAGGAGCACTTTATGACATCAGAATATAAGACAAAACAAAAAGATTGTTTGCTTAGTGTATTAAAAGAGCACAAAGACTCTATATTAAGTTGTGATGATATATACATGCTCTTAGTTAAAGAAAACAAAAAAATAGGAATAGCAACTTTATATAGACAGCTTGAAAAGTTAGTTGAATCAGGAGTAATTAGAAAGTATAAAGCTGAATTTACAAATAAATATTTATATCAATATATCGATAAAGAATGCCAATGTGAAGATCACTTACATATGATTTGTTTAAAATGCAATAAATTATTTCATTTAGACTGTGAAGAAGCAAAACATTTAATTAAACATATAGAAGAAAAACACCATTTTAAAGTAATGAGTTCTAAAGTCGTTTTATATGGTTTATGTGAGGACTGTGCTAAACATGATTGATGCTTTATTGGATGCTCTTTTAGATAGTCTTAAAGTATTTGCATTCGTATTTTGCATATATTTTATTTTAAGTTATCTAGAAAAATTTATTAATAAGAGAGTGAAAAACAAAAAGAGTTCACCAGCTATTGGTGCCCTTTTTGGATTGATTCCACAATGTGGTGTAACAGTTACTTTTAGTGATTTATATTTAGCTAAAAAGATTTCTATTGGTACGCTTATTGCAGCTTTTTTGGCATGTAGTGATGAAGCTGTTTTTATCCTTATTGGTTCAAATAAATGGGGCTCACTTGCTGTCTTATTATTTTCAAAACTTGCTCTTGGATTACTATTTGGTTACTTGTTTGATTTTGTGTTATTGCGTAAACAAAATAAACCTGAAACAATAGAAAATATAGATGAATGTGGTGATTCATGTTGCTCACACCACCATAAAGAGATTAAAACAAAAAGTGAGTTTTTAAATAAACTAATTCATTCGTTACTACATTCCTTAGAAGTATTTGCATATGTTTTAGCTATAAACGTCATATTTAGCTTAATGATATACTTTATTGGTGAGGATAATATTTTAAACTTTTTAAAGAATAAAGAAGCTTTAAGCGTTTTACTTTGTGTTTTAATTGGCTTAATTCCAAATTGTTCATCGAGTGTTATTATTTCTGAATTGTACGTTTTAAATGGTATACCATTTGCAGCTTTATTAGCTGGTTTACTTGTCAATGCTGGATTAGGAATAGTTTATTTGTTCAAAAACAAAAAAGAATTTAAAAATAATATTTTAATTTTATCATCATTGGTAGTTATTTCTTTGCTCACGGGATACATTACTTTATTAATTGAAACATTAATATAGAGTTTCTTAGTATATATTAATATTTAAATACAAATAATAATTTATGAATATTTTTATGTTAAAATATGACTAAGGAGAAATCATTCAAATGGAAGATAGAGTTTATCTTTGTATTGATTTAAAATCGTTCTATGCTTCAGTTGAATGTGTAGAAAGAAAGCTAGATCCATTAACGACAAATTTAGTTGTTGCTGATGTAAGTAGAACAGAAAAAACAATATGTCTAGCTGTATCACCATCTTTAAAATCTTGGGGAATAAGTGGCAGACCAAGACTTTTTGAAGTTGTTGCTAAAGTTAAAGAGATTAACTCTAAAAGACGCGATAAAGCATATAATAGAACTTTTGAAGGGTCTACTTATAATAATAATGAAATATTAGATAATAACAATTTGGAGCTATCTTATATTGCTGCAACACCTAGAATGGCTTTGTATATAAAATACAGTGCAAAGATTTATGAAATATATACTAGATATGTTGCGCCAGAAGATATACATGTCTATTCTATCGATGAAGTATTCATGGACATTACTTGTTATTTAAAAACATATAAAATAAGAGCAAAGCAATTAGCTCAAAATATTATTTTGGATGTTTTAAAAGAAACAGGTATAACAGCAACGGCAGGAATAGGAACGAATTTGTATTTAGCTAAAGTAGCAATGGATATAGTTGCTAAGCATAAAAAGCCTGATGAGAATGGAGTTAGAATTGCAGGCTTAGATGAAAAAAGGTATAGAAAGTTTTTATGGAAACATACACCATTAACTGATTTTTGGCGTGTTGGACGTGGATATACAAGAAGATTATATCAGTTGGGTTTATATACTATGGGTGATATAGCTCGTTGTTCTATTGGTTCTCCTAACGATTATTACAATGAAGAATTATTATATAAGACATTTGGAATTAATGCTGAGCTATTAATAGATCACGCTTGGGGTTATGAGTCTTGCACAATGAAAGCTATTAAGGAATATAAGCCTAGAAATAATACACTAGGACAAGGACAGGTTCTACAATGTGCATATACTTATAGAAAAGCTCGCATAGTCTTAAAAGAAATGATTGAATCTCTTGTATATGAAATGTTAGAGAAAAGATTAATAACAAATTATATAGTCATATATATCGGTTATGATATTGCTAATGTTGAAGATGACATATTAACAGAAGATATTAAAGAAAATTTAAGTATTGATTATTATGGAAGAGTTGTTCCAAAAGCTGCTAAAGGATCAATAAGACTTGACGAATACACATCTTCGCTTTCAATTATTACAGATAATGTAGTTAGTCTTTACGATAGAATAATCAATAAAAAACTTTCAATTCGAAGAATAAATATTTCATGTGCTATTATTAGAGAAAGTGATAAACCGATAACTGAATTTGAACAACTAGATTTATTTACAGATTTTGATGCTAAGAAAAAGAAAAAAGAAAAGCAGGAAAAAATGTTAGAAAAAGAACGACAAACTCAGGATGTTATTTTATCAATAAAAAAGAAGTATGGTAAAAATGCCATATTAAAAGGTCGAGATTTAGAAGATGGAGCGACAGCTAAAGAAAGAAATAATCAAATTGGAGGACATAAAGCATGAATAGGAATAATTATGATGACATTATCGATTTGCCAAGACATGTATCTAAAGTCCATCCTCAAATGTCTATAAGTGATAGAGCTGCACAATTTGCGCCTTTTTCTGCATTGACTGGTTATAAAGATGCCATTATCGAGGTTGATAGATACACTCAAGAATTTATTGAGCTTGATGATAGTGAAAAAGAAGTTATTGGTCAGAAACTATATATATTAAATGAACATAAAAAAGAAAATATACAAATAAAAATAACTTATTTTGAGCCTGATAAGAAGAAAAAAGGTGGAATTTATAAAAAAGTTCAAAATGTATTAAAGTGTTATGACGAACTTAAAGATATGATTGTTTTGGAAAATAACGTTAAAATTCTTGTTAAATATATTATAGAATTAAAATCTGATATTTTTGAAAATTAAAAATGCTAGAGAATATAAATTGTCTCTAGCATTAATTTTTATTTGAATAGTTCTGTGGAAAGATATCTATCACCAGTATCAGGGAAAAGAACAACAATATTCTTACCTTTATATTCAGGTCTCTTACTTATTTCTGTTGCAGCCCATAAAGCAGCACCACTTGAAATTCCAACTAAGAAACCTTCCTTTTTGCCTAATTGACGTGCAGTTTCAAATGCATCCTCATTTGTAACAGCAATGACTTCGTCATAAATGCTTGTATCTAAAGTGGTTGGAACAAATCCAGCACCGATACCTTGAATTTTATGAGGACCAGCAACGCCTTTGGATAAAACAGGTGAAGAAGCTGGCTCAACAGCTATAACTTTAATATTTGGATTTTGTTCTTTTAAGTATTTACCAACGCCTGATATTGTGCCACCAGTTCCAACACCAGCAACAAAGACATCAACTTTACCATCGAGATCTTCATATATTTCAGGACCAGTTGTTTTATAGTGAGCTAAAGGATTAGCAGAGTTAGTAAATTGTCCTGGAATAAAAGCATTTGGAATAGTTTTTGCCAATTCTTCAGCTTTAGCGATAGCACCTTTCATGCCTTTTGATCCTTCAGTTAATACAAGTTCAGCACCATAAGCTTTTATAAGGTTTCTTCTTTCTTCCGACATTGTTTCAGGCATTGTAATTATAATTTTGTAGCCTTTTGCAGTAGCGATTGAGGCTAGACCAATACCAGTGTTGCCTGAAGTTGGTTCAATAATAGTTGAATCTTTAGTTAATAAACCAGATTTTTCGGCTTCTTCAATCATTGCTTTAGCAATTCTATCTTTAACTGATCCGGCTGGGTTGAAGTATTCGATTTTGCCATATATCGTGGCATTTAAATTTTTGGCAGAATTGTAGTTATTTAATTTTACTAGAGGTGTTTTGCCAACTAGTTCACTTATAGAGTTATAAATTTTCATATTAATCTACTTATAATTATTATGCTTAAAAATAAGCCATAATCTAATAAAAAGTATACAAATAAATTTTTAAATATCAAATAAGATGATAAAAAATGAATAAGTTAGTTATATATAACTATATATAACAAACATTTTAAAAGAAAGCAAAAGGTGAGTATATGAAAAACAAAGATTTGGAAATTGATAGACGTTATCACGTTGTTTTTAGCAAAAAGTGTGAAAATGAAATCAAAAATAAAATTTTAAAACATTACGGTCAAGAAAGTCTTGAAGAAGTTTTTATTCAAGTACAATTGAAATACGTTGAATATTTAAAAAGTTGGCGTAAGGACTTAGGTGAAAAAATAACTTTCACAATGGTGTTGGTGGAACATATGATTCCATAGCTTTAATGTGCTATTATGTCGTTTGTAAAGAACAAACTAGCTTAGCGGAGATAAAAGAAATGGAAGGTAATCTTTGTTTGTCTGCGTTTAAAAAATTAAAACTTGTTAACTGCAATCATAAGATTTGGAAAAAGATGATGTATAAAGCTTTTATTAAAGATAAAAAATGATGCGATAAGTTGAATGATTATAAAATGAATGTTGCACCTTATGAAAAGAATAACCCTATATATTATGAGTTTACATTTTGTCCAATAGTTCAATTTGCAAAGAAGAATAACCTTTTAGAAGTTATGCCAGCCATATGTAATCCAGATTTTAAAGCTATAGAATTTATACATGCAAAATTAGTAAGAAAGAGCACTTGCAGTAATGGTGCTGTTTGTGACTAAACAATATATGGAGATAAAGATATCCGTTTAAAAGATCAAATAGAATACGTTGATTAAAGTGGATATCGTAGAAATAAACCCAAACTATGAAAGACAATATATATAAAGAATATTTATCTGAAACAAAATTGTTAGATTTTTCTAATAAAAACATTCAAAAATTAATTTTAGATAATAAATGGAACGAATTATCAGATGTTGAAAAAGTAAAATCATCATATAATTTTACTAAAGAGAAAATATTATTTGGATATAATAAAGATGATTGTTTAAAAGCGTCTGAGGTTCTTAAAGATGGTTTTGGACAATGCAATACAAAAAGCATACTTTTAATGGCATTGTTGAGAGCTTTAAAGATACCGTGTCGTATTCATGGATTTACAATAGATAAAAAACTTCAAAAAGGTTCTATGACAGGATTAGTCTATAAATTAGCACCTAAAGAAATATTCCATACATATGTTGAAGTCTACTTTAATAATAGATGGTATGATTTAGGAGGTGTAATATTTGATGACAAATATTTAAATTCTTTACAAAAAATTATAAAACCAAATACCGATGGATCATTTGTTGGTTATGGAGTTGCAACAAAGAATTTTTTAAATCCAACAATATATTTTGAATGCTGTAATACTTATATTCAAAACGAAGGAATAATTAAAGATTATGGAATATTTGATAATCCTGATGAACTATTTAAAGAATATGGTCAAAAAATGAATTTTTTAAAAAATTATCTTATAAATATATTCGGTCGAAAGGTTATGAACAAAAACGTTAAAAAAATTAGAAATAAAATTTAAATTTAATTTAACTTATATTAAAATAATTAAGGTGATTTTATGAATAAATACTTAGTTATAAAAGAAAACGAATTAAAAAAACATAAACAATATATTTGGTTTAGTACTTTTTCTAATCCATGCTATGGATTTGATGTAAAAATGGATGTCACGAAACTTGTTGAATATACCAAAGAGACAAAAACGAGTTTCTTTATTAATACTTTATACTTGGTTACTAAAGGGTTAAGCATGGTTGAAGAAATGAGGCTTCGTTTAGTTAATAATGAAATAAGGCTTTATGAGAAAATTAATCCTAGTTTTACTGTTATGACAAAAAGTGGAATGTTCGAAAATTGTAATTTTGAATATGCAGAAGATTACATTGAATTTTATAAAAGAGCAAAAAAAGTGATAGAAAGTGCTAAACAACAAGAAACAGTGAAAGAAACATATAACGAATCAACAATTTTTGATGAATATTACATCACTTGTATTCCATGGCTTTCTTTTGAAAGTATGAGCAATCCACTTCCAAACAATAATTCTGAATCTTCTTCTGTTCCAAGAATATGTTGGGACAAATATAGAGTTGAAAATGATAAAACCATCATGACATTAAATATTACTGTTAGTCACGCTTTTGTCGATGGATTGCCATTATCTCAAGCATTTCATAATATTCAAGATTTATTTGATGACGCTTATGCTCAATTATAGTAATTTTTCTTTATTATTATTAAATTTTGTTTTAAAATAAATGTATGGAAATTGAAAACAAAGAAAAAAATAGCTTTAACTATATCGAAATAGGTTTATATGTAGTTATCATTATAGCTGCATTAATTATTTTGGTTACAATAAATAGTTTTAAAGTGCCTAGTAGCAACGCTAACAATAATAGTTTAAAAGATATATTTTCAGCAGGTTTAACTACATATAGTAAGGGTATTCTAATAAACTTTTTGTTTGCTTTTATCGATGTTTTAATTTTAGTTATGTCAATTAAAATTATTCAGTTATTTATAGGAAAGCATTCATTGTCAATTCTTACACTTGTTTTAAATTCAATTGTCTTTATTGTCTATACATTTGTAACAATAATTACGATAGCCAATTTGACTGCTAAAGAGACTCAACTATCTATTCCACTAATATTTGGCATTGTTCCATTTATATCACTTATTGTTTTAGATATATTTAATATTAAATTTAATCCAATTATTAAAAAATAATAATTATATATATATTTGAAATTTATAAATTATTTAGATTAATAAAAAACGATTTTTCTACTATCGTAAGTAAAAAATTCATATATAAAGTATAAGTCTCTTATTAAGAGATAAAGTTCTAGCAACAAAAAAAGCATTAGCTGATATAATGCAATTAGGAGGAATGTATGGATAAGTACAAGTTCGGTGAGTTTATTTATCAAAGGCGTAAAATGCTTCATATCACACAAGAAGAACTTGGAAGTAAATTAGGTGTTACGAACAAAGCTGTCTCAAAATGGGAAACAGGTGAAACCTATCCTGATATTCAAATGTTAGATTCTCTGGCCAGAGTTTTGAACGTCAGCATAGATGAATTATTAACACAAAAACCTTATGTTGATAGTGAAAAAAAGCAAAGCAAAAAGTTAATTATCGTATTGATAGTAATTAACATTGCATTAATTATTTTATCAGTTGTAATGTCTTCAATTGTTATTCCAACTCTTGTAGCTAGTGGAAATAAAAAAGATTCAATTGAACTTACTATCAAAAATTATCAAAATTATCTCTATTTAGAGTATATGGATGGAATCAATTTTAATGATTCAAACAAAATTACTATAAATACTAGAATAAGTCTTAACAGTGATTATAATTGTGATGAATCATCAATGATAAATATTGAAACATATTATCAAGTTCATACTTACTTTATAGATAATAATGGTAATGAAATGGTATATTCTTACATAAATAGACAAGTAAATTACACCATAGATAGCTCCAATTCTGATTGTACTGTCCTTCTTAATCTTATACCTAATAGCGAACTTAGTATAACAAAATATCTTGGTATTACAGTAGATTGCTATGTTGCAAAAGTTAGTGGCTTTTTAAAGGAGGCACAAAATGAAAAGTAAAAAAGTTTTAATACTTCTATTATTGCCTATTTTGCTTACAGCTTCTTGTGGCTCTAATAGTTCTGCAAATGTAGAATATGATTTAACTTTTAAACCAAATAGTGGCCCATATTCTTTATTACTTGAGTATGAAAATGATAATTTTGGTTTTAAGATATATAGACCAGATACTTTTTCTAAAATAGATTATTATGTAGATCTTTTTGGATCAAATAGTGCACCAAATTGGTATATAGATTATGAATATAAATCTTCCTATAAGTTTAATGTTCGACCAGATGATACGTTGATTAACTATTTCTCGGATATAGTAGAAAAATTAAACAAAGAATATTTAGAAAATATAAAACAAGAATTAAATCAAACTGATTTATTATTTAGAAAAGACGGAGAAATTATAAATTTATCAAAATTAATGGTAAATAATACTAATGATGTTGCAAGTGTTGTACTGGAAATTCAATATTTATCATTTCAAGTAGAGTATAAAAATAACGACGTTTATTCAATTCGACGTTCGGTATACGTGGGTATTCCTGTAAGTTTTGATTTATATTTGAACATAAGTAATTCTTTGTATGATGCAAATGGTAATTTAACTGATATTAACTGGCAAAATAATTAACTTGAGAAAGGAAAAAATTATGAAAAAGACTAAGTTGATTTTAAATTCGTTACTTGTTTTATCTGTTTGTGTTGGTTGCTCTTCTGCAAATGGCGTAGCAATGGCTAGCCCTGGACATGAATATAGTTACATTTTAAATAATGGAGATAATAATCAATATTTAAATTTTACTGAAAACGATTTTATTGAAACTAAAACAAAAAACACTTCATCTTTTTCTTTAGACTCTTCAACATTATCATATAGCGATATTAGAAGAAAGATAACTCAACATAAAAATATTTCTCAAAATGAAGTAATGATTGAACACATGCTCAATTATTTTAAGTATAGCTATGAAGCTCCAAAAGATGAGCCATTGAGTTTATATACTGAAGTCAATGAATGCCCGTGGAATAATAAGCACAAATTAGCT
>ERZ780185.572-NODE-572-length-21163-cov-2.136204_pt1 | contig 21163 bp, 14 predicted proteins | sample MGYA00511365_ERZ780185 | MGnify/ENA primary metagenome ERZ780185 (study PRJEB29588, sample SAMEA2151606) | human gut metagenome | biome: human gut; feature: human-associated habitat; material: faeces | place: Denmark | collected 2008/2010 ...
GCGGTCGGTCGGCCCCGAGCCGGCGATGATCAGCACCGCTGCGTCGCTTCCTTCGTCGGGTACGGTCAGCGTTCCGGAGAGTTTGCCCCAGGAACGGGAAACAGAGATTTCCTCCTCTTTGGACTGGGAGGGAAGCGCCGCAAGCAACAGCAGTCCGGCGATGAGGTATCTGAATGTTTTCATGGTCGCTGTGTTTGTCAATCGAATCGTTACAGGAGATCGGCGAGCCTCTCCAGCCCGATGCTGTGCGATCCTTTGACCAGGATCAGGGCCTGCGATACGGGATGTTTCCGGAGCTCTGCGGCCAGTGCCTCCTGCGACGGGTAGAGAGTCGTGTCGGCGGGTCGGGATTCCAGACTGCGGTAAGCCTTTGCGAAATGCGGTCCGACCAGCAAGATACGGGCATCGGGAATTTCGGCGGCGAGGGAGATGATATGGCGGTGTTCCGCATCCGACCAGTCGCCCAGTTCCAGCATATCGCCGAGGATCAGTATCTTCCGGGTGCAGCTTTCGAGCGGTTCCTGCCGGAAGTTGACGAGCGATGCCTGCATGCTCGAGGGATTGGCGTTGTAACAGTCGAGAATCAGGGTATTCTGCCCGGTGCGTATTTTTTGTGAGCGGTGGTTGTCGGGCCGATAGGAGCCTACGGCATAGCGGATGCGTTCGTCGTCCACGCCGAAATAACGCCCGACGGCGACCGCAGCGACGTTGAAGCGGTTGTAGTCCCCTTCGAGGTGGTGCTCCACGCCGTCGGCCAGCGTGGTCGGGTAACACTCCGCAGCCAGCGTTTCGCGTTCGGCCGCCATGGACATCAGGACCGGGTCGTTGGCAGGAACGAAAACGCGCCCTCCGGTCCGGGCGAGCCAGTCGTACAGCTCGCCTTTCCCGCGCCGGACACCCTCCGGGCCGCCGAAGCCTTCCAGGTGGGCTCGTCCGATGTTGGTGACGATGCCGTAGTTGGGTTCCGCGATCGAGCAGAGCAGGGCGATCTCCCCGCACGCGCTCGCACCCATCTCCACGATGCCGAACTCCACGTCGCGGGTCATTGCCAACAGGGTCAGCGGTACGCCGATGTGGTTGTTCAGGTTGCCCCGGGTGGCATAGACTTCGTATTTCTCGGCCAGTACGCGGCTGACCAGCTCCTTCGTGGTGGTTTTGCCGTTGCTGCCCGTGATGGCGAGGATCGGCAGCCCCAACTCCCGGCGGTGTTCCCGGGCGAGGGTTTGCAAGGTTTGCAGTGCGTCGTCCACGACGATCAGACGGTCTGCCTTGTCGGGGCGGGTGTTCGGGAGCGAGGGATCGTCCACGACGGCGTATGCCGCCCCCTTTTCGAGGGCGTCGGCTGCGAAGCGGTTGCCGTCGAACGACGCCCCCCGGAGTGCGAAGAATACGGAGTCGGGCTCGATACGGCGGGAGTCCGTCGAAATGCGCGGATGGCGCAGATACAGTTCATACAGGGATGACATCGGGGAAATCGAATATTTGGTCATGTTTTCCTTGTCCAAAAGAAGAGCGGAACGCTTGCCGATGGGAAGCCCGGCGAGGGGCATTTGCCTTTTCGGAAATCCCGGCGGCTCCGGAACCCGCGTCGGAGCGGAAATGTTGTGGCCCTTAAATATGTTTGTCGCCTTCGTTGTATTTCACTTCGTCGATGAACTTCTTGATGTTCTGTTCCTCGCTGCGCGGACAGATCAGCAGCACGTCCTCCGTATCCACCACGATGTACTCCTTCAGGCCGTTGATGACGGCTACTTTGCCTTCCGGGAGGGAGACGATGCAACTGCGGGTATTTTCGTCCGTATAGCATCCCTTCTCGGGTTTGGCGTTGGCGTAACGGTCCTTGCGGGCGTGCTGGTAGAGCGAGCCCCAGGTCCCCACGTCGCTCCAGCCGAACTCTCCGCGGCGTACATAGACGTTGTTCGCCTTCTCCATCACGCCGTAGTCGATCGAGATGGAGCGGCATTCGGAGAATACCCGGGCGATGGCTTCCGCTTCTTCTGAAGTGCCCAATACCGGCTGGATGTCCGAGAAGAGGGCGTGGTGCTCGGGCAGGTAGGTGCGCACCGCTTCGATGATGTCGCCGACTTTCCAGACGAAGATGCCGGAGTTCCAGAGAAATTCGCCGCATTGCAGGAACGTCTGCGCCAGCTCCAGGTTGGGTTTTTCGGTGAAACACTTGACCTTGCTGATGGTCCGGTCGTCCGATACCTGGATATAGCCGTAGCCCGTTTCCGGACGGGTGGGCTTGATGCCGACGGTCATCAGAGCCGCCCGGTCGTCGATGAAGTCGAGGCATTCGCCGATGATGGCGCGGAAATCCTCCTCGTTGAGGATCAGGTGATCCGCCGGGGTGACGATCATCTTCGCTCCCGGATCGCGCTTCTGCAGTCCGTAGGCTGCATAACAGATGCAGGGAGCCGTGTTGCGTCCGACGGGTTCGCAGAGTACCTGTTCCGGCCCGAGTTCCGGGATTTGTTCCAGCACGAGGTCTTTGTAGCGGGCGTTGGTCACGACCAGGAAATTTTCAGCCGGAGCCAGTTTTTCGAAACGCTCGTACGTCATGCGTATAAACGACTTGCCGGTGCCGAGGATATCGAGGAATTGCTTGGGCTTGGATTGGCGGCTTTTGGGCCAGAAACGCGATCCGATGCCGCCGGCCATGATGACGCAATAGGTATGTTTGTCCATGATGAGTTGTCGCTGCGGTTTGTTTTTGAATGATTTCAGAATTTACGGCCGGCATCGCCGGATCGATCCATTAGACAAAGATAGCTAAAATTATTCTCGGATGAAAATTAAATATTGTTCGGTATGTTTTTGAAATGCGGATATTTGTCGGCCAGGGAAATTTTACGGATGATACGGACGAATCGTACAACGAACTATCCGGCACTTGGGAAAAAGTGCCGGATAGTGGACGTGGAGTCGAGAGATGCGGTTTACCGCAGTACGACGGTGATCGACATCGGACCGTGCGCCCCGAAGACCAGGGCCTGTTCGATATCTGCGGTTTTCGACGGTCCGGACATGAAGCATCCGTATTCGAAGTCGTCCAATTCCGGTCGGGCGAGAGCCTCGTGCATCGTATCGACCAGCGCATCGCGCGGGATGAGGATCATCAGGGCCGTGGCACCGAAATAGAGGGCTTTGTGGCGGATGTCCTGCCGGATCCATACCGCGCCGTTTTCCGCCACACCGAAACAACCGTCGATTATGCCCAGGTCGATATCGATCAGCTTCCGGGCGTCGTCCACCGTGTCGGGGTTGATAGTGGCGTGTGCTTCGGGCAGGACGGAGGCGATGGTTTTGGCGTCGGGATAGTATCGGCGGATCAACTCTGTAAGGGGGTTCCCGTCTGCCGCGACGACCTGCCCGCCGGCCGCGATATACAGTTTTGCGATCTCCAGTCCGATGCCGGAAGTGGCCCCGAGGATGACGATTCGATTCGTGGGGATAATCGATGAATTTTTACGATTAAATACAGTGCGAGCCGAGAAGAAAACGGTGTATTTGCAGTTTTCAGGGACGTGTTCTTACGCTTTTACAAATATAGTATGATTTGTCGGATTAGGGATAAATAGCATACATATTGTATTTGTATTGACCGTTCATACAGAAAATAGTTCGTCTGGCGAACCCGCCAGACGAACTATCAAACATTCAGTTCTATATAAAATTACAAATAGAAAGGCCGCACGTATGACACATTGTAAGATGATGCGAATGGCTTGGGCTCAACAACTTCTACCTCGTTCTTGACTACGTTTGCGACAGGAGTATTTGCTTTAATATTCTTGTCATTGCGTGTAATACCGGTATTCTTGCCGATTATACCGGACTTGGGTAGTGTAAAAGAACTCTTCGATGTCGCGTTGAGCTTCTCAACAAGATCGATCAAATCCTGAATATTACCCTTGTTCTCTGCGGTTGCGCGAGTGAAGAGACGACCAAAAGTACCCGGGTTGCCATCGTTATCTTCTGCATAGGCAAATGCTGTCTGCGGAGTCTCCCATTCAACAACATAGAATGAGTACGGCTGTGACTGATCGATTTCCAGCCAATTTGCTTTCAACTGACTCCAAAGGGATGCATCAGGGTATTGATCGACATTTGTCATTTCGTCATACCACATTAGTGCAAATAGTTTCCGTGCGCTATTGAAGCCGCTATACTTGACGACAGTGATAGCTTTACCTCTCGTTGCGTCTGGTTGCCCAAAGATTTGACCGGCCTCGTCGTCTCCTGACCAGTAGCCGATAAGCTCAATGGAAGGATTAATGTTGCCGAGTTTGCCGGTAGTTGCGATGTTTTCAAACTTGTGAATTTTGACAACATGGCCTGTTTCTGCAGAGAGTGCTGCTACAAAGCCGGAGCAAGCTGTTTCAGGAGTCAATTCTGAAGCATCGACAGTGAAAACACCTTTATAATAATATGTACTAAGAACTTGAGCAACAGTAGTGTTAGGATCAAACATCTGTGACATTGCGAACATCTCGTCGAAATTTGCGTTTATATCTGCGGTAAGTTGGTCAAAATCCAAAGTCTTAAACTCTTCTGTTGGCATGAATCCCACCGTATAGTATGTGGTAGTCTCGGATGGTGTTACCTCTGCAGAGAAACCATAAGGGGAAATGTCGGAAGCAGTTATCTGGAAGGTGGTCGATTCCGGATCCGGAGCCGCAAGGGAGCGGAAAGTCTCCATCACAGGGGCTGTAGTTACACCGCCGGCATAGCCGAAGGCAATGACGTAGTAGTCGGTATCGGCAGCATCGAGTTTGTATTTATACGGGCTGCCGGGGCCGCCCGTGTAATCCTGAACGCCTTTATATAGCATGGCTCCGTTGTTCATAAAGTTGCCATATTGTGCTACGATGTCGTCCATAACCTCCGTAGCTGTCTTCTGCCCATCCCACGGAGCCACCATCCAGCAGAAGGTAGCGGTTTCATCTGTCGGAACGATCTTGATAGCGGCATTCATAGCCTCGACCTCACCAACGGTAATTTCGAAAGTAAAATCTTGGGCCTGGGCATTACCGGTGGTATAGGTGGTTGTTGTAACATCGGTAGCGATGGTCACCTGACCTTCCGGAGTTATGATAAAGCCTGCGATTTGGTTGATATACTCCGTGTTGGCGGTAAGTCCCTTGCCTTCGAGTTCCAAAGCCCCCTTGTGGAAGATCGCATTCATAATTTCAGTATCCGACATGCCTTGCTGACGCCGGGCTTCGATTTCCTGCTGGAGACAGAAGAGCATGAATTGCCGTGTTTCCATCTTGTATTGACCGGCAGGATCGGTGTATGCGTCGTAAGTGGCTTTGGGAAGAGTGGTGAAGTACCACACGTCATCGTTGTTCGAAGGGGTGATTTTGAATGTTGCAGAGTTGCCGTCCACAGTCGTCTCAACCTCGAATGTTATGTTGAGATCCTGGAACTCTTCAGTCGTAACGTCTTTCTTAACTACGTCAGAGTTAGCCTTATATCCGTTGGCCGGATCTACTCCGAACAGGATGATGTAGTATTTGGACGCCGGGGACAGATTCGAGAACTTGCCATTAGTGATAGCCCCCTTATCAACGATTTCAGGCATATACTCTGCTAAAGTCTTGCCCTGTGCGCCGGCTTCAGCCTTAAGCTCCTCCAAGATGGCCTCCACGAGAAATTCATCGCGAGTAAACGACTCGACTGTTTTGGCATCGGCCAATATGCACAGGTACTCGGCCTTAAGGTCGGAGGGAGTTACAGTGTAGGCAATGGAGGATGAGGTAATCTCGCCAACCGTTACCTCGAAAGTCAAATTACCACCATCGGTAGGGGGAATTTGCTCTTCATCATCATTACAAGCGGCAAACGATAGTGCGAATACCATCATAAGCGCCATCAACAAATTAAATTTTTTCATACATGTTTTTGGTTAAGGTTTGTAAATAAGGTTCTAATGATTAGGTGTTGTATCGTATTTTCCGCACCTCCTGAAAATTTATCCGTAGTACATTTTTACTAATAGCGCAATCTTTTACAAAAATAAAGATATATTTAATTTTTCTTTTATGCAAATTTTAATTAAAAAATATGGATGTCGAGGGGGAAAATAGCTTCCGATAATTTTCCCGATGTGCATTTTACGACGGTCGTGTGCGTGTAACCGATGGATTTTTCCTATATTTGCCTACTTAATAGGTGGACTAATTCTTTTACAAATGCGGATACGACTTTTCACGATACCGAATTTATTGACCCTCATGAATCTGCTCTGCGGGTCGTTTGCCGTCGTGGTAGCACTGATGTACAATGATTTGACGCTCGCTTTCTGGCTGATAGTCGCGGGAATCGTGTTCGATTTTTTCGATGGTTTCGTGGCCCGTCTGTTGCATTCGTCTTCGGCGATCGGGGTGCAGCTCGATTCGTTGGCGGATGTCATTACTTCGGGACTGGCTCCTGCCGCAGTGCTCTGGCAGGTTTGCCTGCAGACCGAACCTTGCTGGCTGCCGGAGACCTGGAAGCTCGGGTATGGCGTGTTCGTCCTGGCGGCGTTTTCTGCGCTGCGTCTGGCCAAGTTCAACATCGACGAAACGCAGACGGTCGAATTCTGCGGACTTCCGACGCCCGCCGGATCGCTTCTCTGCGCTTCGCTCGGCATGCTGTGGCAGCAGGGGGCGGTCGCTCTTTCTTCGGACGGGGTGTTGCTGATCGCCGTGCTGACCTCCCTGCTCCTCGTTTCTCCGATCCGCATGTTCGCTCTCAAGTTCCACGGCTTCGGTTGGCGCGGAAACGAGGTGCGATACCTCTTTCTGCTGGCGAGTATCGTGTTGATAATTATACTTCGTACATACGCTATCCCGGTAATTATCGTTTTATATATCGTCGTGTCGGCGGTTCGCTGGCTCTGCATGCGCTCGGGAAATCCCGATAAAGCACCGAAAGCCTGATTTTTTACTATCTTTGCCGCGATTTGCGCGTACGTATTCCGATGTTTCCGAAGGTGTTGAAAAAAATTCTGTGGATTTTGCTGTGGGGAGGGCTGTTGGCCTTTCCGACGTTGGAGGCATCCGCTCAATTCGACGCCAGCGCGATCCTGCGAAATCAGAACAATCAGAATCCGAACGACCCGAATAATCCGAACAATATGCTCGGCAGCAACCCGTTCCAGACGCAGAACGGCGAGGAACAACCCGCCATGCCGACCGATTCGACCAAGAAAAAGCGGATTCGAAAGCCTCTCGAATCCTATTTTTTCAACGATTCGATCCGTGCGCTGCCCAACTTTTCGTGGACGATCTCGCGGGACTACAACCAGGTGCATATCAATCCGCTCGATACCACCCTCGCCACTTTCCGCATCGACTACCCGTTTTATAAGGAAGGCGTCGGCCATGCTGCCGTGGGTGCGTTGGGACAGGCTTCGTTGCCGTACAACTATTTTGAACGTCCCCAATACCGCAACTTCTCTTTTGCCGAAGGGTTCGATGTCTATACCTATCGCATGGAAAACGTCCCCTTCTACAACCTCAAACGGCCGTATTTTCACTTCATGTACCTTGAGTCTGGACAGAAGAAGTTCCGGGAGGAGAATTTCAGCCTGACGCTGGGGCATAATATTTCGCCGACTACGGGCTTCAACGTCAATTATCGGTCGCGCGGTACCAAGGGCCTTTACGAGTGGTCCCGTACCAAGAACCACAACCTTTCGGTCGCCGTTTCGCATACGGGAAAGCGTTATTCGGTGCATGCCGGATTCATCAACAACCACATCGAGACGCGTGAGAACGGCGGCGTGGTGGGTGAATGGGCGATCCGGGATACGACTTTCGAAATGCCGTCGGGCGTGCCGATGAGACTGACGAGCTCGCAGGCTACCAACATATACCGCAACAATGCGTTTTTCGTCGAACAGTCGTACGGTATTCCGTTGCTGCCGGTTACCGAAAGCGACTTTTCGATCGCCAATCTGCCGGCCGTATTCATCGGTCATTCGTTCGAGTACAACTCCTGGAGCAAGGTTTATAAGGATATTCGGGGAACCTATACCGACGACCGTTACGAGCGAGATGCAGATGGTAATTTTGTGCCGCAGGATGGACTCGAATATTACAAGAACTGGTTCATCAATCCCACGCAGACGCGCGACTCGATCTATGAGCGGGTGATTTCCAACCGGGTGTTCATTCAGGCGCAGCCCTGGGATCGTAACGGCGTGGTCGGTACGGTGAACGGAGGTGTAGGACTCGACCTGCACACCTATTCGCAGTTCAGGCTGGATTCCTACCTGAACGGTAAGTACGACAAGGTGGATAAAAGCAGTTACTTCGTGTATGGATCGGTCGAAGGAAAGATCAAGAAATATGTCGATTGGGGAGCTGACGCCAAGTTCTACCCGTCGGGATATCGCGGCGGTGACGTTTCGTTCGGGGCCAACCTGACCCTGACGGGATATATCCGCAAACGTCCCCTGATTCTCGAAGGGCGTTTCCGTATGGAAACGCGTTCGCCGGATTACTGGCAGGAGAATCTATTCTCTAACCACTACGTGTGGTTGACTCCTTTGCGCAAGGAGAATGAAACTCGTTTCGAAGTTGCTTTCCGTGTCCCCGATTATGCGTTCGAGGTCGGTGTGTGGCAAGGCATTGTCACCGATAAGATTTATTACGGCGCCGACAGCCAGATAACGCAGGACAACGGAAGCGTCAGCGTGACGAGCGTGTACGCCCGCAAAGATTTCCGGATCGCCGGACTTCATTTGGACCATAAGGTTTTGTTGCAGTGGAGTACGAATCATAGTGTCATACCCGTTCCGCTCGTCAGCGCCTTCCTCTCGTATTATTACGAGTTTTGGGCGGTGCGCGACGTGCTCCGGGTGCAGTTCGGTGTCGATGGCCATTTCAATACGCGCTACTATGCGCCCGGCTACAATCCTGCGCTCTCGGAGTTCTTCAATCAGCGGGAAATCGAGGTGGGGAATTACCCCTATCTGGATCTTTTCCTGATGGGCAAGTGGAAGAGAATGCGGATATTCCTGAAATATCAGCATATCAACCGGGGCCTGTTCGGAAACGGCGAATATTTCGCGATTGCGAAGTACCCGCTCAATCCGGGCATGTTTAAGATGGGTATCTCGTGGGGTTTCTATGATTAGCGTACTGTACGGCACAGGAAGCTGCCTGCAAAAGCAAGTTTTATGTTAAAGAAAACCTGTTTAATTTTCGTATTTTTAACATTACAGACCACTTTTTACGGATTCAACGCCGATTTTTCGACGTCGTCCGAAGCGGGGATTACCCTGGAGGAGAAAATGGAAGCCCGGTATGTGATCTCTCCCTACGATCACGTAATTCGGAATATCAGCGAGCGGGAGGGGAACGACTGGCGCCTGATGAGTGCTATTGCCTATCACGAGTCGCGTTTCAAAGCCGATATAGTTTCCCGCCGTGGAGCGAGGGGGCTGATGCAGATCATGCCTGCAGTGGCCCGGCAGTTCGACGTAGCCTCGGAAGAAGCCTTGCTCGATCCGGAAACCAATGTATTGCTGGCCAATAAAGTGTGGAATCGGATCGATTCGACGCTCGACCTGCCGGCGGGAATTTCCGAGAAAGACCGAATGAGCCTGATCCTGGCCTGCTACAACGGTGGAATCGGTCATGTCAATGACGCCCGGCGGCTGGCCCGTGTGAACGGCGAAGACCCCAATTCCTGGGAGGTGGTGCTCCGCTACCTGGAACTCAAGTCCGATCCCGCCTATTACCAGCACGAGGTCGTGAAGTGCGGCAAATTTACCGGCTACCGTCAGACGCGGGCTTTCGTGCAGGACGTAATGAATCGTTATAATAAGTATTGCCGGATCGCGCAGCTCTGATCCGGAGGGCGCCGAGAGGGTAAGTCCGATAACAGAACAAAAAAGCAGGGAGTGATTCCCTGCTTTTTTGTTGGAAAGCGCTGCGGATTCAGCGTTTGGTTTTCGTCGTTCGTATCCGATCGGAGGGATAGTCTGACGGCGAATATACCTATTCACCGGTTTTGTCCAGCCGGTCGTAAATCAGTTCGAGGTCATCGACGACGAGCACGCTCGAGGTGCTTCCGATGAAATAGTCGCCCCAACGGGAAGCCGAGCAGACGACGACGATATGGGTCGGTTTGCGGTCTGTCGCCACGTACTTCAGCGGTATGGTAAACTCCTGCCATTCGGAGTAGCTGGCGGTTGTCCGTAGCCGATTACGGCCGGACTCGTCGGATCGAAGAACGAACTGGGGTTGCGGGTGTCGATCGCAATCGGGTTTTCGGCCGATCCGAACTGTTCTCCCTGCGAGATGCCGTACTCTTCCGGGGTCCAGGTGCCGACGGCGATGTAGATCATGCCGTTGTCGGGATCGCCGACCTTGAGGTTCATCCCCGGCGGCTGGGTGCTGCCCACGTTGGTCAGCATTCCCTGGTTGTATTTGAACCAGCCGTGCAGAGCCGTCGGACGGGCTTCGAAAGGTTGTCCGAAGCAGACGATACCGTGCGTGAGATTTCGGATTCCGTAGAATATGCCTGTAAAGAGATTGCCGGCGGCCAATTTGTAAACGCCGACCAGACCTGCGAGCTTCGACGAAAGCTGTGCGGCATAGATGCCCGATGTGCCGGGACGCACGTCCGTCGTCTTGTCGGTCGGAGTAGCGTTGCCGATGCTGGCGCCTTTGTTGCCTGAATTCCAGAAGTGAATGCCGTCGGCCAGGTAGGGATAGACGACTTTGTCGATCGTTTCCCACTCTTCGAAACCTCCGTTCGGGAGTTGCGGTGCCGCTTCGGTCGTGACGCTCGCCACCTCTGTTTCGTCGCTGCCGGAGTAGGCGACTACTTCGTATTGGGTTTCCGGGGTAAGTCCCGTGATACAGGTGTCGAATGCACCGCCCGAGATGTTGATTTGCTCCTTATCGACTTCGGTCCACGCCTCGTCGCCGGTCTTGCGATAACGGAATCCCAGTTCGTCCGCGCTGTTGCCTTCGGCATAGGCCCAGATGACCCCGCTCCAGGCATCGACCTGCGTGAAGCGTACCTTGGTATCGGTAGCTTCGACGTAAAGCGACCATTTCTCTTCGAAGTCGTGGTAAGCGACGTAAACGTAGCGGACCGATTCGAACGAAGTCAGCTCGTCGATCGGAGGTGTCATCGTGGTAATGTCCGCCGGGCCGAGTTTCAGCCGTGTGACCTTGAGGTCGCTCAAATCGGTCCCTTCCGGAACGTATGCTTTCGCCGTAAGTTGATCGACGTCGATTTCCGCAGCGCCGATCTGCGATTCGACTTCGAAATAACGTTCGATCTGCTGGTCCGCTACGATCGTCCATTCGTAATCCTGATAAAACGAAAGGGTGATGTAGAGCGGAGTCCGCAGGTCGAATGTCCCCGAAAGGGGTTTCGACGACCGGGCATTTTCGGTGACCGATATTTTGTCGATCTTTACGTTGGAGATGTCGGTTTGTTCGTCCAGATGAAGTGTGACGATTCGTTCCTGGGTATTGATATCTTCGGGTGCGCAGGTGAAACCTTCGCCTTCGACACCGAGGATTTGCAGCGTGACGACCGGATAAGGAATCGAATTTTCGATGCAGGAGGTCAGCAGCAGGAGTATGCCGATAAGTATATGTCGGAGATGTTTCATCATGCTTTGTTGGCTTTCTTGTTCCATAGATGAACGGTAACGCCGATGCGGATATTGAGCAGGTTGAGCCGGAACCGCATTTTCGAAGCGGTTCGTTGCCCGATCTCGTTGCCGTCGGCATCTTTCTGTTTGATCTTGGTGTATTCGATACCGCCCAGTCCGAAGGAAATGGTGCTGCACACGTTCGGGAAGATATAAACCGCCAGACCCGGGTTGAACCCGAGCGACAGTTTCAGGTCGTCGCTGAACGTGCTTCTGAGGGTGCCTTCGGTTTCGTAGGTAAACTCCGAATTACCGGTCTTCATCGAAAGATCTACTTCACCGAAAAGCCCGAAGTGTCCTTTGCTGTCCAATCCCGCATAGGAGCGGAAATAGAGGCCGACCGACAGTGCACTGCTTTGCAGGTGGAGGTTTTTGAAGGCCAGATTGACGTCGTTTTGCTCTCCCAGATTGAAGTTGCCCGTATCCAGCGTTCCGTTGATGTTGGTGTATCCGAAACGGACGCCGGCCGACATGTTGTCCTTGAAGAAGTAGCCTACGGAGGGGTTGATGGTGAAGATACTGCCGTTCAGATTCAGGTTGTCCAGGATCAGCAGGTAGTCCGTGTCGTCGCTTGAGAGGGTGCCGTAAGATACGGTGAGGCCCAGGGCGATTTCACCTGCGTAGGCGAATTTGATTTTGTTGATTTCGCGGTCGATTCTCCGTTTCATCGGCAGGAATCGTTGTTTCCGACGTACCGGGGAGACCGAGGTCGGCATCGATGCGGACGAGTCGCTCAGATCGGCGTAGAACGTCGGGGCCGGAAGTTCCTCGATGACAGGGACGGTCGTCGGAACCGGAGTGGCGGAGAGGCTGTCCTGCAGGCGGGAAGACGGAAGTGCCCCCGGGAATGTCGGTTCCTGGGCTCGGAGCATGGAAACCGTTGCGACGGCTATCAGTATGGTAAAAATCAGTCGTTTCATCGTATTTCCGCGTTATAGATAGAAAGATACTCCCAGTCCGATCGACAGGATATTGACCTTGAAATTCATCAGGCTCGAAGTTCGCTTTCCGACGGTTACCTGGTTGTGTACTTGGCGTGTTCGGGTGTAGGAAAGACCCATTACGCCGATATTGACTTCGAAAGCCAGGTTGTTGGTCGCGAAGGCTACCAGGCCGGGCGATATGCCGATCGAGGCGGAGAAATTGGTTTCGTAAGTGCCCCGGATCGGGGAGTCCGCAGCGAACCGGGATTGGCCGCCGCCCAATGTCAGGCTGGTTTCGTTGAACAGGGCGAAGCGCTTGTTTTGTCCCAGAGGGATGTACTGACGCCAGATGAAAGCTCCGGAGTAGTTGTGTTGCAGTGCGTTGTAGAAATCGACACCGAGGTCGATGTCGCTGCCCAGTTTGATGCTGCCGCTATCTATGCGGAGCAACGAGCGGGAATAGATGAATTTGACGCCGATAGCCATGTTGTCCCGGATCGCGTAGGCGATCAGGGGGGTGACTTTGAAGGTGTAGCCGTCTGAGTTGATATCTTCGATTACCAGAAACGTGTAATCTTTGTTCGTGTGGGTGGAATAGGAGGCGGAGGCTCCGAAAATCCATTGTCCCCGGGGGACGAACTGGTTGGACATGGAAGTCAGGCCCCGTTCTGCGCGAGGATCGGCCTTACGCCCCGGGGCGGATTCCATCGGAGCAGGCGATTGTGCATCGGTTCGAAGCGGATGTTCGGGCCGAGGGCTTTCGGAGCCCGTGTTCACGGTTTCCGAAGAATCGGGTTGCGGTATTGCCGAATCAATCGCAGGTCCCGGAGCGGCCTGCGATTGATTGCTTGCAAAACATAGACACAGTGACAGTGTCAGTGTCAGGATGGCGACGGTTCCTCGCATGAAAATCAATATACAAATTCGATGTCGTCGATATACATTCTGCTCTCCTTGTTCCCTTCCATGTAGTCACCGCGGTAGCTCGCCGAGGCTGTTACCATCAGGTAATTGGGCTTTTCATCACTGCGGTATTCGATGGGAATTACGATCTTTTTCCAATCGCTTTGGGAGGTATCGTTGAGCCAGTCCCCGTGGCCGTAGATGGGGCCTTCGGGCAGGCTTTCCTGGGAAGGATCGAAGAAGGTGCTCTGGTCGTTTGTGTCGATCTTGTGGTAGGAGCTCCATTTGCCCATGCAGACGAAGAAGCGGGCCTTGTCGCCGGACCCGACCGTCCCTTTGTACCAGAATGTGATCGCTTTGGGACGGGCGTTGAAGGTGAACGGACGACCCATATACACATCGCCTTTAGTGATGTTGTGAACACCGCCGAAGGCTCCGATGAAGAGGTTGCCGGCAGCGATTACGCCGAAAGCGCTCTGGGTCTTGAGCAGGGCGGACTTGCTCCCGGTCGATCCCGGACGGGGATCGTCTGCGGGTTCGGTCACCACGATACCGGCGGCATTGGCACCGGGGTTACCCGTACCCCAGAATCCGGTATAGCCCGTACCCATGCCGTTCGAGCCGATTTCGTCCGCCGAGCAGGGGTACCAGGTTTTGCTGTTCGTCCAGGTTTCGAATCCCGCATTGGGAAGCTGAATGCCCGTTGCGGCCGAGAAATTGTGTACCTCGCCCGTTTCCGCATCGTTGATGAGCAACTGGTATTCGTAATCGCGGTCTGCGGCGAAGTCGATGGCTTGTGCCGTATAGGTATAGTCGGCACCCGCAACGGCGGTTACGGTCTTCCACTCACCGAAGGCGGGCGACTCCGCCAGGCGTTCGCGTTCGCGGTAACGTACTTTGACGTTGGTGAGCGCCGGATCGGTGACGATTGCCTGAAAATCGGCCGTATTGAGCCAGAGGTCGTACACCGCCAGGTCGGTGAGTCCGGGTGTTGCGATGCGGGCTTTGCCCGTACCTTCGGCTTGTGCGACGTCGGTCATCGTAAATTCTACTTCGTGAATGCCGCCGGCGAACGTGGAGAAGAAGGTTCCGCCGAGGGAGAGTTTGCCGCTGTTGTCGTCGGTCTTGGTGTAGCTGATGCCTTTGGCTGCGGCTTCCGGAAGCAGCGCGCCGTCGCTCAACACCTGGATCGTTTCGTCGTTGGCCTTGATGGAGATGCCCGAAAGCGCCTGTACCGAGGATACTGCGAACGAAATGTCGTCCGTATTGAATCCGATTACCGAGTTGATGTCGAATCCGTCGCCCTTGATCGTCGGCTGCGGGCTGAAGATGAAGGGATCTTCGTGGATCTCTCCGTCCTCATCGACTTGTACGGTGATGCCCAGGTAACCGTTCGGAGTCTTCGAATACTTGAATGTCAGCGTATAAAGATTGCCGCTTTCGGGTGTCGGAATGACTCCGGTTTTAGAAACGCTGCCTAACTCCGTGCTCGAGCTGTAAAAGCCCCAACTCAGGTTGTGAACATCTTCGGGCAGCAGGTAATAACCCGTTGCGTTCTCGGTGTATTTGAGCGTCGGTACCGAGCCGTTTTCAGCTTCCGTTTTGGAGAAGGTGTCGATGGCGCTGACGTAAGCCTTGAATCCCGGATCCATTTTGTCCAGAATCGTCTGATCGAAGACGACTTTGACGCCGATGTTGGTGGTTGGGCAGACTACCTCTTTGAGGACGGTCTGTTGGGGTTCGATATCGACGTCCAATTCGCCGTAATAACTCTTGTTGGTGAAGGTCGCCTGGCTCTGGTCCCCTGCTTCCACTTTGATACGGTAGGACCCTGCCACCAGGTAGAAATCACCCGGAGCTTCCGTAGCCGGCTGGTATTTGCGGATCAGCTTCTCTTCTCCGTTTTCGATCTTATAGACGCGCATGATACTCCGATCCAGAGCGTTGTATGCGTCGGCACGCGAGCCGCCGATATTGACGCTCAGGCGCAGGGTTCCCATCTCTTCCGAGGCGTTGCCGTCGATGTCGCTCTGCGAGCAGGCTGCGGTCAGGAAGGCCACGCCTGCAAGCAGCGAAATATATTTAAGAATCTTTTTCATCACTGTTTCGGTTTACTGTTGGGGAACATAGAGCATGATGGACTTGATGTTCTGTCCCGAAGCATCCGTTGCGGTCAATTTGAAGTCCGTGTTGCCCGGAGCTACGGCATAGAGCATCGTCATAAACTGAGAAATGTCGAATTGCAGGGTTTTCTGTCCGACGATTTCGTCTTTGGTCTTAAACCCTAACGAGTGGAGTCCTTCGTCCATTTTGTCGGAAGCCGGATTGACCAGATCCATATGCGCTTCCAAGCCGATACCGAGGCTTTCGAGGACTTCGGCGGTGAGGGCATCGCTGATGATATCGACCGTCAGGCCGGTTATTCCGCTCTCGGAGGCGAGGTTGATGAAGACGTTCATACCCTCCTCCGTGAGCGTGTGGCGGGAGTCGATCGACAATATCCGTACCTTCCGGATTGGTGCTCCAGAAGATGTTCGGTCCCTCTGCGGTGCCGCTGTCGTGGGTGACCTTGATGGTCATTGTCGTGTAGGAGCGACGGCCTTCGGAGTCGATGGCGATGAACTTCGCGGTATGGGTGCCCGTGTGGTCGTACAATCCTTTCATACCGTTGTAATTGACCTTGACGAGCAGATCGGAGCCGCTTTGCTTGACTACGCAGTAGTCGCCGGCCGGATTTTCGCCCGGCCAGAGGGCTACCGTGTTGTTGCTGTAGCCGGCCGTTGCGAGAGCTTCCAGGAACTGGGCGTTGTCCGAATCGAAGACAACCTCCAGCGAGGCAACGGTCGAACCCTGGTAAGGAGTTACGACGGCCGTAATCATCGGGGAGCAGCTCTGAACGTCGAAGTCGAACATGCTGGTCGTGATGGGGTAGGGCTGGGCGATATCCCCGTTTTCGAGGGTTACTGCCGGAGAGTTCTCGTCCGAAATTTCTTCGTCGGGAATCTCCTCTTCGCCGTAAGAATAGAACGAAGACATGACATCCACGTCGATTTTCTCGTCGTAAACCCATGTTTCGACCGTAACCTGGAATTGGACGTTGCCGTCGCTGGCATGCAGGATCTTGATGTTGATCTTGCGCCATTGTCCGGCTTTGACGTTCTGTATCTCCTGGCTCCAATTGACCGGCACGTAGGAGGCTGGCTCTCCCTCGCCGGCTTTGTTGTATTGGCCGGAAAGGACGATTTTCAGGGTGTTGTCCGTATCGACTGCGCGGAAGAAACCGGGTTTGAGCGTTTCGCCCGTGGCTTCGGGGCGTCCGTAAACCAGGGAATTGTCCTGGATCGAAAGGGTGACGGTGAGTTTGTCTGTTTCGTCGTCCGGCTTGAACAGGCTGTCCAAATCGGCGGAAAGTCCGACCGTCGCCTTGATATTTCCCAATTTGCAGACCAGGTTATTGACCGTGGTCGTGAGCTTTTTGATTACGTTGACCGAAATTTCGCCGTAATAGACGGGCGTTTCCCACGCCACGTCGGGTGTGCTGGCGTAATTGGGCGATTCCGCCGTGACGGTATAGCTGTCCTGCGGTAATTCGATATTGCCCGTGGTCTTTATTTCAGCATAGGTGTAGCTGCCGACCTGTTCTTTTTTCGAATTGTAAATCTTTACGATATAATCGTCCGGTGCGTCCACCGTGCTGCGCGTCGAAGAGGTGCCGGGAGCGTTGTCCGTCGGCAAAATTTCCATGTCGTCCGCTACGGTCAGGTCCCAGTTCTCAAAGCTCAGGATACCCGTTTCCGAACCGGGTCCTTCCGGTTGTTCGCCCGTCGGGAGATCGTCTTTTCCGCATCCCGCCGCCATGAAAAGACAGCAGAGCGGCAAGAGCAAATATTTGGTAAAAGTCTTCATAGGATCTGTTTTTAGCTTATTTTATACGGGGTTATGCTTCGGGGTTGAGTTCGATTTCCTGCGGGGGTACTTCGGTCAGCGTATCGTCCAGTCGGATGCTGATGCTGCCCTGTCCCGCCTGCGAAGCGTCGATCCGGATTTTGTGCCAGGTGCGGGCCGTCGTGACACCGATCTGCTGCTGCGGGAATTCCACTTTCACGCCGTTCTGCGCCTTCACCGCCGTACCTTTGAGCAGAAGTTTGCTTCCCGGCTTGACGAAGATCGGAGTATCGGGCGACGAGGAGTGGGTGAAACTGAAATTGTTGCCCGCTTCGGTCTGGACGGTGAATTGCGCTTCGGAATAGTATTTCTTGAACCACTCGCCGCATTCGAGGCTGATTACCGAGTTCGTGAGCGAGGCGGTAATGGTCTTTTGAATCGTCTTGCGGGCGAGTATTGTAAAGTCGAGCGCTCCCTGGTAGCAGAAAGCCGTGCTGCCCTCCTGCTGCGGATCGCCGTAGCTGATCGTCGCCGTATAGTCGCCGCTGGGCATGAAGGGGGCCGTATATTCGCTGAGCGTGGTGTATTCGGCGAGGTATTCCGCTGTCGCGGTGCCTTCTTTGCCTTTTACGACCAGCTTGAAGCTGTTGCCGGACGGCTTGCAGTTGTCCGGCAGGGACGTTTGCGCCCGGGTCGTCTGCGAATCGACCTCGGAGCAGGTCGTGGTCCGGAATTCGACCGAGCCTTCCCCGTCTGTCGTTTCGGGGATTTCCTCTTTCGAGCAGCCCCCCCCCAACAGTGCAAGGGTCGTTAGAATCAACAGGTATTTTTTCATAGGGTTATTGATTTGGAGGTTTATTTTACGATGGTTACGCGGATGTTGTCGAGGTACATATACCAAGTTCTCGATACCCATCCGTTGCCGGTGAAGTTGTATGTTCTCTGAGTCAGCCACGACAGGCGCGTTGCATTCGTTGCTGCGGGAACTTCGCAGGTGCATACTCCCTGAATATTTCCGAACGATACGCCGCTCAGTGTATTGAGGTTGTCGATCTGTTCTTTCAGCGTGTTTTCGAGGCCGTCGTTACCTTTTTTAGGGGCCGTATCCGTGAGGGTTCCGAAACTGCAATAGAGATAGTCGTTGTCCTTGTTGGCATTGAAGGTCACTTTCAGCTTTACGGTTTTTCCGGGTTTGATATAGGCGAGCGGCGGAGTGTCGAGCCGTCCCGGATACTGGGCTACGGTTTCGTGTCGGACGGAAATACGCATCGCCTTTTGCGAAACCTGAAGACGGGTTCCCGTCCAACCCTCGTCAAAGCCGTACTGCGACAGAGAGATTCCGTCCGGATTGGATGTCGTAGCTTCTGTTTTGTATTCGAAATCGGTTTTATCGTCGAAATCTTCCGAAAGGAGGTACGGGATTTTGAGTGCGATCGGCAGATGTTCGCCGGGAGTGAACGAAGCGACGCTTACATTTTGCGGCACGAGGGCATTTTCGGTTTCGAAGCTGACCTGCAACGGCTGTTGAGCCAGCAGATCGCCGTAAAGGTCGCCGTAGAAAGCCACCGTGTATTTGTTGGATTCGTCGATGGGGAAGGTCTGCTCGGTCGTCCCGTCGCGGAAAGTCATTCCTTCGGGAGCTTTGACGATCAGGTTGTAAGGCTCTTCACCCAGATTCGAGGAGTCGCCCGTGACCGAGAAATCGACATAACTTACCGGCAACTCGGTCGGGATCGTCAAGGTAATGGGGGTGATGTGTCCCGCCGCCATTTCGCGGTCGATCGGGACGGAGAGCGTGTGGGAACGGTATCCGTTTGCTGTATAGGCCGTAAAAGAGATGTCGCCGCTTACCGTCGTGGGGTTGATGAAGGCCCAGGCATAGTTTTCGGCTTCGTCCGTCAGCGGGGTATTCAGATCGAGCGTGATGCTCTTCGAGCCTTCGGTCAGGGACATTGGGGCCGACGGATCGGCAGTGTCGAACGAAACGGTTCCGACGACTTCTGTCGGGAAATCGATGACCAGACGTGTGATCGGTTCGCCCCAGATGTTGCGGCCTGCGGGGACTTCGATTCGCAGTGCGTGGCATTTGTGACGGAAGCGCAGCGCGTGCGACGGTGGAGTTTCGAGCATTTGGTTGGACTGTTCGAACAGAGGAAGCGCGTCGGCGGTCAGCGGATCGGCGGCCAGAATATCCCATTTTCCCTCGTAACGGCCCGTCTGTTCTGCCGGAATCCGGTAAGATATCTGCGTGCCGCTGACGCTTTCGGGCACCGGGCTGACGGCCGTGTAGGTATAGGTTCCTGCCGGCATATCGGCGACCGTCGAGCTGAAGACGGCGGTCGAATAGCTGGGGGTGAAGTAGGCCAGCGAGAAATGCTGGGCGTTGAGCGTATAGTTGCTGCCGTCGGCGGTCGCCCAAAGGGCGATCTTGTCGTTTTTGTCCCAGCGGGTCGAAGCCCAGTCGTTGTCGTCGATCCAGGTTCGGGTACCGTCGGGCAGACTGTAAACCTGCGGTTCTTTCGTGTTGTCGCACAAAATGGCGACTTCGACTCCGCCGGACGGAGAAGTCGGCTGCTCGATTTCCTCGTTGCGGGAGCAGGCGCCGATCAGAAACAGCGCCAGTACAGAGAGAAGAATCCGATGTCTTTTCGCCATCATACAGTTCATCGATTATATATACGGTTTTTACAAAAATAGGCGGGCTTTTTCTATAATGGAAATAAATTCAACGAAACGGGGAAAGTTCATCACGAATCCCCGGATTTTTTGTCGGCTTGTTGGGGAAAACAGGGCGATATCAATGGCAAATACCTCCCTTTCTTGGGAGGTATTTGGCGGAATATCGTTGAACTAATGGAGTTAATATACCCATTCGAAGTCATCGACATAGAGGCAGGCTTTGGAGTAGCCCGTCATGTAGTCGCCGTAGGCATTCGCAGCGCATGAGATCACGATCGTGTAGTCCCCTGTGGGAGCCGGAGCTTTCTCTTCGTACCAATGGATTTTGAGCGCGTCCTCGGAAGAGACCAAGGCATCGCCGGGGGTGCTTTGATCGATCCACATCGAGCCGTAGCCGACGACTTTACCTTCCGATACGACGTCCGCTCCGTTGGTGGGATCCCAGGCTCCCGTAGTCGAGCTCATTCCCGAAACGACCGTGTGAGGCTGGGTCCAGTCCACGATCGCCACGAAGATACGGCATTTGTCGGGATCGCCCTCGCTGACACCGGGGGCGGGCTCTTGCGATCGCACCATGTCGATGTTGCCGGTCGTGGCGTGGTATTTTACGCGCAAGGCCCTGGGACGTGCCGTGTAGGTGTATTTGCTGCCGAAGTTCACCGTACCGGTAAAGCTGGCATAGTTGAAACTTCCGGTAAAGAGGTTGCCTGAAGCCAGGACGAACATATTTTGGCTCTGCAGTTTCGCAGCGGGGGCCGCTGCACCGAATTTATCCGTAGTAGAAGAGCATAACCCTGTCGTGACCCCGTTATTGCCGCAGTCCCAGAAGGAGTCTCCGTTTTTGTTGGGGTAGGGAACATCTGAACTGCCGCTCAAGCCTGCTCGGGAAACAGTGCTCCATTCCGACATGTCCGCGTTGGGAATTACATCGCCTTTGGCCGTTGTGAAGCGTCCGGTTTCCTTTTCTGCACCGTCCAGCTTCAGGCGGTAATCGTAGGTCGTACCTGCGAAAACGCCGGTGGCATAGTCCGGTTCGTAAACGGTTTTACCCATTTCGTTGGTCGATGAACTCCAGGTCGGCTCGATCGCGGCCGTGAAAGTG